>Ga0272443_10002545_pt1 | contig 23099 bp, 22 predicted proteins | sample SSMAcet12_FD_193581 | JGI IMG/M metagenome (GOLD analysis project Ga0272443, IMG submission 193581) | Marine sediment archaeal communities from Little Sippewissett salt marsh, Falmouth, MA, United States - SSM-Acet-12 | ecosystem: Environmental > Aquatic > Marine > Wetlands > Sediment ...
GCACCATCCTCGAACTGGCTGAAAAAATCATAGAAATCACCCATTCAAAATCAAAGATTGTCCACCAGCCCCTTCCTCAGGACGACCCTATGAGGCGACAGCCCGACATAGCACTGGCCGGAGAAAGGCTAGGATGGAGACCGGAAACAAACCTGGAAGAAGGGCTCGAAAAAACCATTCGATATTTTGAAAAATACTAGTGGAAGATTGGAACGATTAATGGAGTAAGGGAAGCCTTTCCAAAAAGCATTATACGATGCTTGAATCATCATGTAAGTCAATGGGCGTAAATCTCGGGTCAAACAACTCAAACAATCTTTAACCTTGGACATTGTTACCGGAGGGAACAATATGACCGATAAAAAAGCCAGTCAACAGTCGGATTTGCAAAGTCAGCCATCGTATCATGAGGATGAGATCAATCTTGTCGACCTCCTCCGCGTGATCTGGAAATGGAAATGGCTCATCGTCGCGGGTCCCCTGTTTTTCGCTGGCATAGCGGCCGTCATAAGCCTTCAGATGCCTAAGATCTATGAAGTTTCAACGATTATCGAACCAGCCATCGCCATGGTACAGGATAATGGAAATGTTTTATACTTTGACTCTGTCGCCAGTATCAGCGGAAAAGTGCAGGGGGGAATTTACAACGAAGAGATAAAAAAGGCACTGGGGTTAGATTCACCAAAGATCGATATTGCATTCCAACCCGTGATCATTCATGAGACTAGCACAATCAAGATCACCTCTCAATGGAAAGAAGGAGAAACAGACCTTGGCGTGAAGATTACCCAACAATTGAATCATCATCTTCTCAATGAATATGCGCGAATCGTGGAGCTGAAAAAAGAGATCCATGATACACAGATTGCCATGAAGCAAAGCGCCATCAACGAGATCAAGACAGAGGGGGCGGATATAGATGAACAAATCAAGCTCATGGTGGGCGAGATCGGGAAAAAACGGAGCGAGATTAAAAGGCGACAGGACAGCCTTGAGAATGGCAGACAGAGGAAAGAAGAATTAGTGAAAGAAATAGAGCGGGTTAAGGAGAATACGGAAGAGATTGTACAGCAGAGAGCCTTACTCCTCAAAGATAAAAATCCTGAGAAAAACATCTCTCTCATCATCAATTCTACGATGATCCAGCAAAATATGATCTACTCCAATCATTTGCACAACAGCGTCTATGATTTGATAATAAAAGAGAACCAAATGGAGGCTGAGATTGATACATTCAGCAGAGAGATAGACAAAATTAAGGCCGATATCAAGAGACTTAATGTCAAAAAACCGGAAATACAGAATGAGATAGCTGATATAGAAACTGCGATAAAAAGGCTGAACTTGGAAAAAGAATTGATCAGAAATGTAGTAGTTTTGGCGGGTCCGGAGATCTCGTTATACCCCGTCAAGCCCAAGATAAAAAAGATTGTTTTTCTTGCCGGATTTGTTGCTCTGTTTGTCTTTGGCCTCTTCCCCTTTTTCATCGAATACATGAGAATCTACCGAGCGAAGGGTAAGGCAAGATCTTGATGCGTTTTTACAGCTATCGATACCCCGTTTCTGTTATTGGTATAAAGGATAAGCTTTAACCGTTTAGAAAAAGATTCAAACGCCTCTAAAAATCTTAGAATAAGGAGTTTAAAATGCCTATTTTCATCATTGCTGAAATCGGTATCAATCACAATGGAGATGTGGGAATTGCCAAACAGTTGATCGATGTCGCCAAGATAGCCGGTGCTGATGCCGTTAAGTTCCAGAAGAGGACTATTGATCTGGTTTATGCGAAGGAACTGCTTGATTCTCCACGTGAAAGTCCATGGGGCACCACACAGCGGGAACAGAAGGAAGGGCTTGAATTCGGTCTGGATGAATATAAGAAGATAGACGCCTACTGCAAGGAAAAGGAGATTGAGTGGTTTGCCTCGGCATGGGACATTGAAAGCCAGAAGTTTCTTCGGCAGTTTGACTGCAAATATAACAAGATTGCTTCGGCGATGATCGTGTATGAAGACCTGCTTCGGGAAGTGGCTTCAGAAAGAAAGCATACCTTAATCTCTACCGGAATGTCGGAATTTGAAGAAATCGACCGGGCGGTCAGCATATTTAAGGAGGCACAGTGCCCCTTTGAGCTTATGCATTGTATCGCGACCTATCCAATGGATGATGAGGATGCCAATCTGAAGCGCATTCAAACACTCCGAGACCGGTATCAGTGTGATGTGGGCTACAGCGGGCACGAAGTCGGCCTCGCGGTGTCTTATGCGGCGGCAGCGCTCGGAATTACATCCCTGGAACGGCACATTACGATTGATCGCGCCATGTATGGTTCCGATCAGGCTGCGTCGGTTGAACCGATGGGATTTTTTCAACTGGTTGCCGCGGTTCGAAAGATTGAGAAAGCCATGGGAGATGGCAAAATAACGATGAATAACAAAGAGATTCCGATTGCGAAAAAACTGAGGGCGCATATACCCTTTGAATCTAACAGGTAAAGGTGATCGTTCATGGCAGAGGTGCTTGCAGTTATCCCGGCACGATCAGGATCAAAAGGGGTGGTGGATAAAAATATCAAGTTGCTTGCAGGACGGCCAATGCTTGCATACACCATTGCCGTGGCCCTTTTGACACCGAGTATCACTCGCGTGATTGTTTCAACGGATTCGGAGCGGTATGCTGATATGGCAATGGAATATGGGGCAGAGGTGCCCTTTCTCCGTCCGGCGGAACTGTCGCAGGATTTGAGCACCGATTACGATGTCATGAAACACCTGCTGGATTGGCTGCAGGAAAAGGAGGACGGGTACCCTGAGTACTTGGTGCACCTCCGCCCGACGACTCCCCTCAGAGACCCAATCCATATAGAAAAAGCTATCCGCGCATTCATGCAGTCGGACTCTTCGACGGCGTTGCGATCGGTCCACAAAATGTCGGAATCCGCGTATAAAACCTTTGAAATAGAGCACGATTATCTGAAATGTGTCGGCTCCGGTTCCTTTGAACTTGACGCCGCAAACAGGCCCAGGCAGAGTTTCAGTGATACATTTCACGGGAACGGGTATGTTGATATCCTGAGAGCGTCGTATATCCTGCAGGAAAAAAAGATACATGGTGATCGGGTTATGGCGTATGTGACCCCCCATGCCTCCGAGGTGGATTCGATAGAAGATTTCGGATACCTCGAATACACCCTTGAAAGACATCCGGAGATTCGCGACAAAATATTTGGAACGGGGAGTGTATAATAATGAAATACCAAATTTCATTACTACCGGTTAATGTTCCACCTGTCAGCACAAAACACCGTACAATAAAAACCTCCATTCCATCGCCGGTGGCGGTCAGGGTCATGCGGGACCTGGAAAAATATGAGTCCCGTTCCATGCACGGGCAACTGCCGGTCATATGGGACAGGGCCGAGGATTATCAGGTATACGATCCTGATGGTAATTGCTGGATTGATTTTACATCGACCATTTTTGTCGCGAATGCCGGTCACGCAAATCCTCACATCATATCGGCTCTCCGGGAAACCATCGATAGTAAACTCCTTCACACGTACACATTTGCCCATGAGACGCGTGCCTCGTTTTTAAAGAAGTTGATTGAAACAACTCCTGATCAGTTCGAAAAGGCCTTTCTATTGTCCGCTGGAACCGAGGCGACGGAATGTGCCTTGAAACTGATGAGGATGCACGGCCAGAAGATCAGCAAACAAAAGATAGATGTTGTTTCTTTTCAGGGCGCCATGCACGGCCGGACGATGGGAGCTGAAATGCTCAAGGGCGACCCTCTCCAATCAGCCTGGATTGGCCACAGGGACCCCCATATGCATCATTTGCCCTTTCCGTATCCGTGGGCCGCGAAAGGTTCCCCAAACGAAGAATATGATTGGGGGGACCATTTTGCAGAGGATATGCGTACCTTGGAAGCGCAGGGATTGAAGTTCGATAATATCGCCGGCTTTATCATTGAATCCTATCTGGGATGGGGGGCTATCTTTTATCCTGTTGCGTATATCCAAGCACTTGCAGACTTCGCCAGGGAACATAACTGTTTAATCACCTTCGATGAGATTCAGGGTGGTTTTGGGCGAACCGGGAAGCTGTTTGTCTATCAACACTATGATGTTGAACCGGACCTGCTCTGTCTTGGGAAGGCGTTGAGCGGGAGCTTGCCCCTCTCTGCGGTTATCGGCAGCCGGGAGATAATGGACCTGCCGGAGTTTGGTTCCATGAGCAGCACGCATTCCGCAAATCCTCTCTGTTGCGCCGCAGGGCTGGCCAATCTAGAGGCAATTAAATCAGGGCATTTAATTGCGGAATCAGAGAGAAAGGGCGCCATGTTGCATCAGCGCCTCGGCGAACTCAAGAAAAAATATGCAGACAGGATCTCCTGGGTATTCGGTAAGGGGCTGCTTGCCGGTGTTCTCTTCAAAGATCCGGAGACAGGAAAGCCGGATATTTCTTTTCCAAGCCGGGTATGCGAAAAAGCCATGCAAAAAGGGTTGCTTCTCGTTCATACAGGTCGGGAATCCATCAAGATCGGACCACCTTTGACCATACCGGAGGAGGCCTTAGAGGAAGGCCTTGAGATTTTTGATGAGTCTATTGGAGAAATCATCCAAGGTATACAATGATCAACGACATCCGCCATACTGGGGTGGTAGTTGCCGACTTGGAAGCATCACTTCATTTTTATCGGGATCTTCTCGGCTTTCAGATTGCAAAAGAGATGGAAGAGGCGGGAACGTATATTGATACTGTCTTATCATTGCACAATGTCAAGGTTACAACAGTCAAGTTGATATCACTATCCGGCCAGATGGTAGAACTGCTGAAGTATCATTCGCATCCCGCAGAACAGGCGATTCGTGCAATATGCGAGATCGGGATTTCCCATATAGCGTGTACCGTAGATAATCTGGACATCGAGTATAAAAAACTGAAGGATGAGGGAATCTCGTTTAATTCACCCCCGCAGGTATCACCGGACGGTTATGCAAAAGTTGCCTTTTGCAGGGCGCCGGAGGGGACTTTCATCGAATTGGTAGAGGTGCTGTAATGTCTTCAGCAGATCCCCAGAGGGATTATATAACGGTAGTCTATAACGAAGAAGATCGGCCCTTCACCCAATATCCTGATAAATTGGCCCGCTATCTATCTTCAAGATATCGATTATCAAAGGGAAGCAAACTGTTAGATCTGGGGTGCGGTCGCGGTGAATTTCTGAGGGGTTTTATCCGATGCGGTCTCGATGGATATGGAGTGGACCAATCCGCTGCAGCGCAATCAATCTGTCCGGAAGCCGAAATATTACAGTCAGACCTGGAAAACGAACCGTTGCCGTACCATGACAATTTTTTTGACGTCATTTATTCCAAGTCGGTACTTGAACATTTTTATTATCCCGAAAAACTGGTCGGAGAGATATATCGCATCGTTAAGCCGGGCGGCCTCATTATAACCATGGTTCCGGACTGGGAGTCAGTTTACAAGACATTTTATGAGGATTATACGCACCGGACACCTTTTACCGTTACGTCTCTTAGGGATATATTCCTCATACAGGGGTACGATAACGTCAGTGTTGAAAAATTCCGACAGCTTCCTTTTTTATGGTCGTCCCCCTGGCTGAATCCGTTTTGTTCCCTTGTGTCATTCATTGCACCCAGATCGCTGCGGCCTTACAGCAAACTTGTAAGGTTTTCACAGGAAATCATGTTACTTGCATCCGCGTATAAACCGGATAATGCATTGCGAGGTGAGAAATGAGTAAATGTTTTAATGGGTTATATTGTGTGCACCTGGAATTGACCAGCAGATGTAACAAGAATTGCTGGATGTGCGGGAGAAGGAAAATAGACAGAGATTTCCCTGAAATAGCAGCTAAGTACGGTGATATGAATTTCGAACTGGTGCAAAAAATTGCCACTCAGGTGCCGGAGGGGATCGTTGTTCAATTTCACAATAACGGAGAGCCCCTTTTGTATCCCCGGTTTGGAGAGGCAGTGAGTCTCTTCAAAAACCAGATCCGATGTATAGACACGAACGCCAAACTTATCGTCGATAAAGCAGATGAAATTATAGACAATTTAGATACCATAACGATTTCTGTTTTTGAGAGAGATGAAGAGGGAGATGAGCAGTACGAGCTTGTAAAAAAGTTTCTTGCGATCAAAGGAGATAGAAAACCGAATGTAATATATCGGTGTCTGGGGGATGTCGATACAGAGAAGTGGCAGCAGTTGGATGGAATTGTGGCTACCAGAATCCTGCACAACCCTCTGGGGAGTTTCAAGTATACCAAGAACCCGACTGTCCCGGAAATCGGAATCTGCCTGGAAATATTAAATCATATGGCCATTGACCGATTTGGCAAGGTCTCCATATGTGTCAGGTTTGATCCCAAGCGTCTCGGGGTGATCGGAGATGCGGAAACTGATTCCCTGCTGGACATCTGGAACGGGGCACGGAGGAGAGAATGGGTGCAGTGCCATATTCAGGGGAGAAGAGACAAGGTGCCGCTATGCAGTTATTGTGATTTCTGGGGAGTCCCGACCGGGCTATGAGAAAGGTTGCTCTCACCAATAAGAGAAGTAAGGATTTATGCGAACCGTTGAAGGGAATACGGGCCGGAACGGAGATTTTCTCTGTTGCGACAACGGGGGGGTGTCGTATTCCGGCAGAACGAGTCAAGCGGCCATAGGGAGAGTTTTCTAGGTGTACAATATCGTTATTATCGGTGCTGGGCAGATCGGGAGCCGCCATCTTCAGGCAATCGCCAAATTGGAAGGAAATGCCAGGGTACACCTGGTAGATCCCTCTGAAGAGTCTTTACGCGTCGCGCAAGAACGATTTTTTCAGGTATATGAAAGAGGTCCTGAAGAAGTTGAATTGGTGTGCAACAGATGTGTCGATACGGTGCCTGATTCAGTCGATTTAGCTATCGTTGCTACCTGTTCCAATATAAGGGCCGCGGTTGTTAAAGAACTCGTCGGCAAGAAACAGGTTGAAAATTTCATATTGGAAAAGGTGTTATTCCAGAAGGAGGCTGAATATTACGAGATTGAAGAACTATTGGAAAAGAAGAATATCCCCGCATGGGTAAATTGTTATCTGAGATCGAGAGATTTCTATCAGAAACTGAGGGGAAAAATAGATCCGGATCAAAAAGTCGAGATGCGGGTCGAAGGATCCCTGTGGGGGATGGGGTGCAACAGTATCCATTTCATCGACTATTTCGCCTATTTGACGAGTTGTCCCGATTTCAGTTTTACTGCTTCCCGCCTTGATCCTCATCTGGTTGATTCGAAAAGACCGGGATTTATGGAATTTTCAGGGGAATTAACGGGCAAGAATTCCCGAGGGCATACCCTGATTCTCAAGTGCCGCGATCAGGGGAATGATCCGATAAAAATTACTATCAATAATGGTTCATGGAATCATGAAATTGTCGACCGTATCGACCATGTGATGTATAGCGTATCTGGTGGGGGACACAAAACCGAACAGAAGGCAAGCATCCCTTTTCAAAGTCAGACAACGAACCGATTAGTTCAACAGATCCGTGATTATGGCGACTGCGATCTCACGCCATACCGGGATTCCATGAACTTACATCTTCCTCTGATCAAAACCTTTCTTGAGCATATACAAAACCTGTCCGGGAGAAGCGAAGAAATATGTCCGATAACATGAGTGAAAAGAAAGCAGTTCTTTTCGGGGCCGGGAATATGGGCCTGGAGTACTCGAAAATTCTAGAGCATATGGGCGTTGATTATTCTGTTGTTGGCCGAAGCGTTACCGGTGTTGAGCGATTTAACGGCTTAACGGGCCTGAGGGCTGTATCAGGTGGATTTCCTGGATGGGAGAGGCAGGGTGATTCCGATGTAGAGTATGCCATCGTTGCGGTGAGTGTGGAAGAATTATCTAAGATAGCAATGAAGCTCATGGATTTTGGCGTGAGAAAGATACTGCTTGAAAAACCGGCGGGGCTAAATCCCCAGGAGATCAAACAGATCAGGGACAGGGCCAAAGAAACCGGCACAAAAATAGTGGTTGGCTATAACAGGCGGTTTTATGCCTCTGTCCTGAAGGCCCAGGAGATTATTCGGAAAGAGGGAGGGGTTCAATCCTTCAATTTTGAGTTCACCGAATGGGTGCATCTGATACCCGAAGGCATCCATGATGCCGTCAAAAGTAATTGGTTCCTGGCCAATTCCACCCATGTAATCGATATGGCCTTCTTCCTAGGCGGAAAGCCTAAGGAAATACAAGCTTTTATCTCAGGTGGTTGTGATTGGCACCCTGCCGCCACGGTGTTTTCAGGGGCAGGGATCTCGGAGAATGGCGCACTGTTTTCATATCAGGCCAACTGGTTTGCCCCTGGACGGTGGGGGGTTGAGGCCCTTACCAAAGACAGCCGTCTTATCTTTCGGCCGCTTGAAAAGTTACAGGTGCAGAAGAACCGGTCGGTGGCCGTTGATTTTATTGAAATTGATGATCTCCTGGACAGAGATTTCAAGCCGGGTCTTTTTCGTCAAACGGAATGTTTTCTCAATGATGTTGATCATCCTAATTGTATCACTATTGATGAGCATTATGACAATGTGGTCAGTTATTATCAGAAAATAATCAGACCAGCATGACGGGAATAGCCTCGATATCCGAGGCAGCAATACGAAGATCAAGCCGTTTTGTAACTTCGAAGGTTGGAGTAGCAGGGTGTGAAGTCTGAAAAAATTGATATTATCATATTAGCCGGAGGCCTTGGGACGAGGCTGAAGGGCACAATACCGGATCTGCCCAAGGCGCTTTCTCCCATCCGCGGCAGACCGTTTCTTGATTATGTCCTCGATGCTTTAGAAGAATCGAATGTAGTCAAAAACGTGGTACTCGCCGTGGGTCATATGGCGGATCAGATAATAGAAACGTATACTAACCAACACGAATACAATTTTGGAATTCTATTTTCACGGGAAGAGACGTTATTAGGAACAGGCGGGGCTATAAACAGGGCTCTGCAGTATGCAACAACAGATAGTGTCATGGTACTCAATGGCGACTCCTATGTGGATGCTGACCTGAACGATGTGGTTGCATTTCATAGAGAGAAAAACGCTTCCATGACAATTATTGTAAAGAAAATCAAAAATCCCGGTAGGTATGGACTTGTCAGATTTGATGATAACCACAGAATCGCATCTTTTGATGAGAAGCAGACAAGTGCCACAGAGGGCTATATCAACACCGGGATATATCTATTGAAAAGAGAGATTTTCAATAACATCGAAGAGAACAAGATTCTGTCTCTTGAAAAAGAGTTTATACCTCTTTTTATCCGCAACAATGGTGTGTATGCCTTTACTACTCAGGGAAAATTTATTGACATCGGCCTCCCCGAGACGTATTTGGTTGCTGAAAAATTTTTTAAAGAGGCATTGGGACATAAATCTAAAACAGCCCAATAAGATCGAGAGGCGCGTATGGCTGCGAAAGCTTTAATCACCGGCATAACGGGAATGGTCGGCTCTCATCTGGCGGATTATCTCTTGGAGAATACCGACTGGGATATCTACGGGATGTGCCGCTGGAGGAGTCCGCTGGACAATGTGGAACATCTCCTCGACAGGGCCAATCGAAGGGACCGGGTATTTTTTATATTCGGAGATCTCTGCGACTATATATCCCTGCAGAATGCGGTCGAAGAGAGCAGGCCTGATTATGTCTTTCATCTTGCGGCGCAGAGTTACCCCCAAACCAGCTTTACGTCGCCCGTTGCCACGCTGGATACTAATATTCTGGGGACGGAGCGTTTGCTTGAAGCCCTGAGGAGATGTCCGGGTATCGATCCTGTTATCCACGCATGCTCTTCTTCCGAGGTGTTCGGCCGTGTCCCGAAGGAGAAGCTGCCGATCAATGAGGAATGCTCTTTCCATCCGGCGTCACCTTATTCCATCTCGAAAATCGGCACGGACCTCATTGGCCGTTTCCATGCGGAGGCCTACGGTCAGAGAGTAATGACGACCAGGATGTTCACGCACACCGGACCCCGCAGGGGGGACATCTTTGCTGAATCCACCTTCGCGAAGCAGATTGCCATGATCGAGCATGAGGTGATCCCTCCCGTCGTCAGGACGGGGAATCTGCAATCGCTTCGCACCTGGTCCGATGTGAGAGACGCGGTACGGGCATATTACATGCTCCTTACCGTAGATCCAATCCCCGGCGCATATTACAATATTGGAGGAACGTTCTCCTGTACGGTGGGGGACATGCTTGATCACCTGATCTCGCTTTCTGTTTGCAAAGACAGCATAAAAATAGAAGCCGAGCAGACACGGCTGAGACCGCTGGATGCCGACCTTCAGGTGCCGGATACGTCGAAGTTCAGGGAGCACACGGGATGGGAACCCATGATACCCTTTGAGAAGACGATGCAGGATCTGCTTGATTACTGGCGCTCCCGGATTGGTGATGGGAGGGTGTTTTTGTCCAGATGAAACGAAAAGTCTCTCCATATTCACCGGACACCCCGCCTCCGCTGCTGTGCCCTGAATTGAGACCGGTATCTCTCTCGCATGAGAACCCGTGGTTCAAGGTGATGCTGAGGGGTTCTTACTACAGTATAGAGTATGAGCGACCTCAGGTTGTAGTCCTCCCTGTCTTAGATGGACATTCAATTGTCATGGTTCGCGTGGACCGTCCATTGATCCATGACCACCCCTTAGAACTTCCGGCGGGCGATTCCGAGGATGGAGAGACGCCAAGAATGGCTGCCATGCGGGAATTTACGGAGGAAACAGGTATACACATACAGGATCCCCTTCGCTTCGTGGCAGAGTTGCCTATCTCTGAAATGCCTGGAAGATTTCCAGTTCTTCTGAGTGTGCTCAGGGTGAACGTGACAAAGTCGGAGTTTGATTCCCGATCGAGTCATGACAATGAGATTGTCTCCGTTGAAGCAATATCCTTTATCGAAGTTGCTCGGAAGCTGGTTTCCGGAGAGATATACCTAAGCTCTCCTGCCGCGATAATATCGCGGTTTTTATTGAAAACATGCCTCGATAGGTCAATGTTGGGAAAGGAGCCACGATGAAAAGTAATCTGGATATAGTGTTGGTCAATGTAGGTGGTACCAGTAAAAAGGTCTATCAGGATTTGAGTAAAGTTTTTTCGGCAATAGATACTCCCTTTTGGGCAGCCTTGACAGCGGGGCATATCCGCAACAAGGGATTTAATGTGGATATATTGGACGCAAATGCACTGAACTTGGATTTTGATGAGACTGCCGAGGCTTTGAAAGAAGCGAATCCGAAGTTTATCGCGATAATTTGCTATAGTCAGCAAGCAAATGTTTCAACTCCCATCATGACGGCCGTTGGACAGCTTTGCGATAAGATTAAGGAAATCATTCCTGAATCGACCTTAATTCTTACAGGCTGGCATCCATCGGCGCTACCGGAGAGGACATTACGGGAAGAGGCATGCGATCTCCTTGTAAAGGGGGAGGGCTTCCATACACTTGTCGACCTTCTTTCCGGAAAGAATTTCTCTGAAATTCCAGGACTTTGGTGGAAAGACGGCTCGGAGATTTTCTGCGGTCCGGCTACAGAAAACATCCGGGATCTTACTTCGGAGCTTCCTGATGTGGCATGGGACCTCCTGCCGATGGACAGCTATCGGGCATTCAGCTGGATGTGCCTGCGTGACTTCAGCGAGCGGACCAAGTTCGCCTCTATCTTCACAAGCCTTGGCTGTCCGTACAAGTGTAGCTACTGTGCAATACATGCCACGTACGGGGAGCACAAAATCAGATACTGGAGCCCGGACTGGGTCTTGAGACAGATTGATATCCTTGTCAAGGATTATGGGGTGAAGCATATCAACATCCATGATGAGCTTTACGTCTTTAACCCGAAGCACTATATGCCGATTGCCCAAGGTTTGATTGAGCGCGGATATGACATCAATATAAATGCCTTTGCCCGGGTGGATATACTTGCCCGGGCTGATATAGAAAGTCTTAGGACTTTGAAAAAGGCCGGTTTCCATTGGCTCAAGCTTGGAATAGAGACAGGCAACACCCGTATCCGAGCTAACGTTGGAAAAGATGCCTATGATATCGATACCGTCCGTACTGCCGTGACAAAAGCCCACAGCGTCGGGATCGACTTCTGCGCCAATTTTATGTTTGGCCTTCCCGGCGATGACTACGACTCAATGCAGGATACTCTCGATTTGGCCTTGGAATTAATGCCTGCCTTCCCGAGTTTTTTCTGCACCATGGCTATCCCGGGGTCGGATCTCTATAAAGAAGCGCTGGAGAAAGGGACTCCACTTCCCGATACCTGGCTTGGGTATGCCTCTCAGGGGTATGAATTTCAACCTCTTCCGACGGAGCATTTAACCGCCAAGCAGGTTTTGGAGTTCAGGGATTATGCATTTGATGCTTATTTTAAGAACCCTAAATACCTGCATATAATAGAGACAAAATTTGGGGCAGAAGCCAAGGAACACATACAAGAGATGACCGCAATAAGACTAAAACGTAAACTTTTCGGAGATTAAACGTCGCATGGACAACATATCAAGTGAAATTAGAGAAAACATACTCCGTATTTCTTATCATAGCGGGCACGGGCATATCCCCACATGTTTTTCAATAGTCGAAATGCTTCGAGCTGTGTATGAAACAATGCAGCACGATCCGAAACAACCGGACTGGGCAGAACGTGATATCTTCATACTCAGCAAGGGACATGCCGCCCTTGGGCTTTACTGCACGCTGGCACAATACGGATATTTTCCGATTTCGGATGTATTCGGCTTGGGATCCTTTGAGGCGCGATTCGGATGCCATGCGGACCGTTTCAAGGTCCCGGGTGTTGAGCTGTCGACCGGGTCTCTCGGGCATGGCATCGGGGTAGGCGTCGGAATGGCTCTCGGGTTCAAGCTTTCCGGAGTCTCCAGAAAAGTCTTTGTCCTTATCGGCGATGGGGAATCCAATGAGGGTACCGTGTGGGAGGCCATAATGGTTGCTGTAAACCTTGGTTTGGGTAACCTGACCATACTCTTTGACAACAACCGTTCGCAGTCGCGATGTATGCCGATCACAAATCCGGAAGATAAATTTTTCTCTTTTGGTTGTAAAACCCTGACAGTGGACGGTCATGATCTTTCAGCTGTAAAGGAGGCCATAGACAGCCCTGTCGAGAAAGGTCCTCGCGTTATCATTTCGAACACAGTCAAAGGAAATGGGTGCCCCACACTGGTGAGGGATATATTCGCATGGCATCGCAGGAGCCCAAACACGGATGAACTGAAAACACTTCTTGGAGAGTTACATGAGACGTCAATTTAAAGATACCGCACTAAGACTTGCAGAACACGACGACAGACTTACTCTCCTTTTTGGCGATATCAGCGTGTTCCTTTTTAATGAGTTCAGCGAACTCCATCCCGATCGTCTTTTGAATGTCGGTATCTGCGAAAATACTCTAATAAGTATGGCCGCCGGGATGAGCGCCACCGGATTCCATCCTATCGTACATACGATAGCCCCCTTTATCACGGAACGAAGCTACGAACAGGTCAAACTGGATCTCTGCTACAACCATTTCGGATGCACCATTGTTACCTGCGGCGGATCCTTTGATTACGCATGGGATGGTGCGACTCATCATTGCTATACAGACCTCGAACTGATGAGGATGCTCCCCGGAATGGAGGTTATGCAGCCGGGTTCAAAGAAGGAATTCGACACGCTCTTTTCGCAATGCTACAACAATGGTAACCCCTCCTATGTGCGGATTGCCGCTGACGAGCATGGGCTTGATCTACCTGTTGAATTTGGGAAAGGTGTCCTTGTTAAGGAAACAGAAGGAGCAGACCTTACCGTTGTCACAGCGGGCCCCCTTCTTGGCAATGTCCTCTCCGCCTGCTCAAACCTGCCTGTGAACATCATTTATTTTCATACGATAAAACCCCTCGACAGGGATTTGCTGGAGCGTTTCGCCAAAACCAGAATCATTGTGGTGCACGATGCCTTCGGGCTTTTTGAGGCTGTCAATGCCGCCTGTTCCGTCAGATCTGTCTATCACGGGCTGCCGGACCAATTTTGTGGTTACTATGGGACTCTAGAAGATATAAGAAGTAAATTAAGACTGGATACTGAGGGAATTAGGGCCGTCATTTTGAATGAATTGGATGAAATTAGTTAAAAAATTTAACGAGTAATCTTAAGAGTGTTGTATATTAACACAGAGGTAACAAAGAGTGAAAAACGAGCTTTTATTGATTTCAATAGCAACGGATAGCCATCGAAATATCGGGTGCCTTTCGCTTTATGCAACCGCTGTGGAAGCCGGGATATCGACCAACCTTCTTTTCATCCCGCGGGAAAATGAGTACAATGAAGAGGAATTCTCTGCACTATTGAAGGAAAACGATTTCAAGGTAATAGGGATCTCTTTGACCACAAGGGATTTTTATTTTGCACGAACTGTCACATCGCATATCCGAAAGTACCTGCCCCAGGCCCATATTGTGTGGGGGGGGATTCACCCTACCTGCAAACCCGAGGAATGTTTAGACTATGCCGACTCTATTTGTATAGGTGAGGGTGAATCGTTCTTGATTCAGCTCATTACCGCCTTGAGAGACGGGGTGGACATTACTGACATTCCGGGGATTGGAGTGAAGGTGAGTGACAAGAATGAATTGGTAATGAACCCGCCACGCCTAATTGTAGACTTGAATGTATTGCCGTTCCCCCGGTTTGATTTTAAACATTTTTATGTGTTGGACGCCTGCGGACTTCATCTGTTTGGTCCGAAGGATTATGTCAAATATGCAAGACATAACGGGGATGGCTATGTACTCTTAACCTCCAGATCTTGTCCCCATCGTTGTACATACTGTATCAATTCATTTCTCAATCGTCTCTATGATGACAATTCTTCCCGATTATATCGCCGACTCACCGTTGATAATGCATTAAAAGAAGTTACCCATGCCTTATCCACAATACCCGGAATCGGTTTCATCAATTTTATGGACGATCACTTCCTTACTAACGACAAATGGGTTGAGGAATTCTGTGAAAAATATAAAAAGTTGATAAATTTGCCTTTCATAATACGGGCAACACCAATCTCTATAAAAGATAAATGGATTTCTCTCTTAAAGGATGCCGGGTTACATACAGTCCAAATGGGTATTCAGTCTGGGAGTGAGCATACCCATAAAACTATCTTTCGCCGGTCTTTTAAGGAAGAAAGCGTGTTGAGAGCAGCGACAATTCTTAATCATTATGATCTTGAATGTCTCTACGATTTTATAATTGATAATGATTTTGAGACAGATGAAGACCGGGACAAAACGATTGAACTGATGTTACGGCTTCCCAAGCCTTATACCGCCAGCTTGTTTGCAATGACGGTCTTCCCAAAAACGGATTTGGAGGCAATGTATAAAAAGCGGAAAATGACACCGAGAATTGATCCATATTCAAGTAATTATTTTGATTTTAACAATGATGATTTCTACTATCGGTTGGCAAGCGTGATCCCTCTGATAGATGAGGAAGAGGCTCGTCATATATTTCAAAATCGCGATGATCCGCAGGTTTTGTCACGCTTAAATGAGCTGTTCGTAGAAAAGGTGCCTCCAATGTCATGAGATGAGCGATGATTAACGAAGGAATGGTACTCAGGGATAGAAAAACTAAAGGAGGCTTTAATGGAGGTTGCTAAGACAAATCTTGAAGGGGTGCTGATGATCAAACCACCCACAATTTCTGAAGATTTTCGGGGCAATTATATAGAGCTTTACAATAGAGAACTTTACAAGGATGCTGGGATAGATATTGATTTCATACAGGACGATATTTCAACATCTTCAAGGCATGTACTCAGAGGAATTCATGGTGACAGTATAACCTGGAAGTTGATTTCCTGTCTCTACGGTCGATTTTATTTTGTTGTGGTGAACTGCGATGAGAAGTCGCCACAGTTCGGGAAGTGGCAATCATTTACTCTGTCAGACGAAAATCACCTGCAAATACTAGTGCCACCCAAACACGGGAATGCGCATCTTGTTTTAAGCGAAAAAACTATTTTCCATTATAAACAAACCACGTATTATAATCCTGATCTGCAATTTACCTATACATGGGACGACCCGTTGTTTAATATCTGGTGGCCTACCAAACACCCTATTCTGTCCCAGCGGGACGAACAAGGTCATTTTTAGTGAATACATGGGAACTGATACAAAAGTCAGAGTTGCTAATCGCAGTGACATTGAAGGCATAGTCGAGTTACAGAAACATATCTATTATGAATACAACCGGGACGCACCATTTTTTGCCTGGCAGTGTTTCGAGAATGTCAATCCTTCAATCCTGATTGTAGCCCAGCAAGGTACCTCTATTGTCGGAACATTCGGCATCCAAAAGATCAAAACAACAGACAATCTATATGGAGGCCAGATTAGTTGGATAATTATTGCTAAAGACAAACGGAGGCGTGGACTTTTCGCAAAAATGGGCGACCTTGCCCTGGAAGGTATGCCTGGTCTGGACTTTATATTCATCTTCGCGAACAAAGAGGCCATCTTCCCCTGCGAGAAGGTATTGGGAATGAAATTCATCGGGAAGCTTTCTCAGCTGATTTCAAAGAATACTTTTTCAGGTATTCACCCAGAATCCTGCCTGGAGCCCGTTACTGTTAAGACCAAATTCAACGAGTTCCCTTGCTATAAGAATGAAACAACCTTTTTAAGAACAGAGCGCTATCGACAATGGCGATATGCGCACAGCACAGCTCATAAATATTTTAAGGTTTCTATTCCATCCGGAGAATATGCAATCATTAAGCTGTTTAATGAAAAGAGGTCATCACCGACAATAGGCGATATCGTTGACTTCGAGTGTGACCTTCTCGACATTCCTAGACTTCAGCACCTTTTCCATGCCGCATCGTTTGAATTGAGGAACATGGGTGCGACAAGCATCACGACATGGGCTGTACCGGGAAGCAAATTACGATGCGTGCTGGAAGAAATGGGATTTGCCCAGAGCGATTATTACAGTTCTCTCGGGGTTCGCGTTTTCCATCAAAAGGATAGCCACCTATACGATTTTAACACGTGGCACCTGGTCCAATCTGATGCTTCTAACTACTAAAACGAGCATAATATGTAACAATCTGTTTTTGGCTCAATTCTGAATAAAAAAATTTATAAATCTGGAGAATAAAATGAAGGACATAAGACAATCCATGGAGAAGGCCCTTGTGGAACAGGGGTGGATATTCGGAGATAAGGCCACCCGCATTGGTTCACCCTTTGTCTGGGCAGAGAATGAAAATAAGAATAACATAATAAACCTAGAGGATTTATATGCAATAGGATTCTATTTCTCCATGTGGTATGTCAAAAAAAACACGCCACAGGAGCTTGTGCTGGAAAATCACGATGAAGTGAATAACCATATGATCTCCGAAATCACACGTTCCTTTAAACATTTCTTCCCCTTTTTACCCCTCACGGAGACGTGGATAAATCATATAGAGGCACAGGCGCTTGCCAGGGCCCAGGATTATTTTTTCATCAAGAAGTTTTGCAACGATTTGCCGTCAGAACTTCACCACATTGATGTTGGCCCAGGCTTGGGATGTGCCGCAATTGCAAGTGTTAAATTCCTCAATTCCACTTTTTATGCCCTTGAGGCTAGTCCGATGAGTTACGAAGTCCAAAGACACTATTTCAGGTTTATTTCTCCGTACCCTGGCGCATATCTTGATGTAATTGAATGTGAAAACTATCAATTACAGAATGATGCGATAATAGGTGAGATCCAAAAGAAGGACTATAAGATTAAACATATTCCTTCATGGAGATTTCCCTGGCTGGCCAATGAATCTATGGATCTTATGTCAGCGACCTTTGTTCTGAATGAGCTGAATTATGCAGGTATTCTCTGGATCTTATCCAATGCTTCCAGGGTTATTAAAAAAGGCGGTTATTTCTACATTCGCGATAGTGAAATTCTAAAACCGGGGACCCATAATATTGAATATGACAAGGTGCTTGAAAAAATAGGTTTCGAAAAAGTAAGCGAGTTACGATTTGAAAACAGGCATGTTTATTTTGGGATTCCCCGATTGTATCAGAAAACAGGTTCACAGATACTGTCTTTTGAAGAAATTGTCGATATGTGTCTTGGAAAATATGCCTCTGTCGCCGCTGGAAGCAATTTGGCATATAACACTGAGAAGATGCCACAGTTGTAACCATCGTTGTTCGAAGAAGATAGCACACAATAAAAAAGGAGTAATTAATTGCCGGTCGATAAAATATCCAATGATCCACTGTTTCAGGAAACGTGTATTTACCAGACGCTACGAGAAAACCCTCTTGGTTTTATTGACATTGGCTCAATGGAAGCCATTCATCCAATTATTGCCCCTGTCTCATCCCTCACCCACGTCTTGTGTTTTGAACCAAATAAAGACGAAGAGCAAAAACTCATACAAAAATATTCAAAACATCCGTATAAAGGGTTGACGGTATCAAACAGTGCTATTTTCAGTGAGAATAGAACAGAGCAACCATTATATGTTACAAAGAATATTGTTGGTTCTTCTCTGTTACCCCCCCACCAGAGCCTTATTGAGCGTTACAATCTCAATGGATTGACGATTACTCATTCTGAGAAGGTGAAGACGGAAACACTGGATCATGTATGTTCCGCAACAGCCTCGCATTCATATAGGCCCGGTGAATTACTTAAAATTGATGCCCAGGGGGTTGCCTATGAAGTATTAACGGGTTCCACCAAGCTGCTTACGGAGAACTGCCTGGCTATCTGGTGTGAAGTAGAATTTATTGATATCTATACCGGTCAAAAACATATTACTGATATCATAGATTTTCTCAAGGATTATGGATTCTGCCTCTTTGGATTATATCCTCATTATCTGTCTAATAGAATGTTGGACAGGAAAAGGTACCGAACTGAGGAGCGGATACCATGGGCCGACGCTTTTTTCTTCAAAGACCCTCTAGACGACTCTAATAGGGACAAACAATTCAAGCAGAGAGATATTCATGTTTTAATAGCTGTTGCAATAATAACAGAATATTATGACTACGCATTAGAGTTGGCTTCTACGTATATTGAAAGTCCGGAAGATCGTTTGCAAATAGAGAAATTTATCAAACATGCCGGAAAAATCGATCAGGGAGCATTGATGGAAAGTGTTAAGGATTTGAGCCTATCGTGCCAGAGTGATCCCGAAAACGTATACCTACATATCCATAAATTCATTTCTTTACATAAATCTCATAGTGATTTGGATTTTCTTTTAAAATCTCATGAATAAAATCGAGCAACGTGTGACTTCTTACCGTCAATTACATCGTGAGATCTGTAATCTGACGTAGGGGCATCATAACAGGGTAGCCCCCCGATTTTTCCCTCCACAGCACGATGATCTCGGTCATTTTGTAGATTCAGCTAATACAGCAAGAAACGTGAGGTAAACATGATTATTACCAGGACCCCTTTTAGGATTTCCTTTTTTGGTGGCGGTACAGACTATCCTGCCTGGTACGAGGAAAACGGTGGTGCCGTTTTAAGCACAACAATAAACAAATATTGCCATATCATGTGCAGATATCTACCGCCGTTTTTTGAGTACAACTATCTGCTTCGCTATAGTTCCCGGGAAGAAGTGAAAAATGTGTCCGAAATCATCCATCCTTCCGCGAGAGAATGTCTCCGGCATCTGGACGTGCGCAAGGGTGTAGAAATAACACATACGGGCGATATTCCGGCCCGTTCAGGGATAGGCTCAAGCTCAGCCTTTACTGTTGGGCTTCTGCAGGCCCTCTATGCCTTAAAGGGCAGGATGGTGACAAAAAGAAATCTTGCGAGAGACGCAATCCATGTGGAGCAAAATCTTATAAAGGAAAATGTCGGTTCTCAAGATCAGGTAGCCACAGCATTCGGTGGCTTCAATAAAATCGAATTTAGTGGAGCAAACGAGTTTTATGTTTCTCCCGTGACCATTCATGAGGAAAAGCTTGATTTACTCCAGTCCCACCTCATGCTTTTCTTTACAGGGTTTTCGAGATACGCATCGGATATCGCCGTTGAGCAGATTAAACAGACCCATAGACACAAGACGGAGTTGAGAACCATGGCGGAGATGGTAGACGAAGCCATCAAGATACTGGACAGAGGCTCTGATGACCTGAGCGATTTCGGAAAACTGCTCAACGAGTCATGGGGGCTGAAGAAAAAACTCAACGGACTCATCTCAAACGACAAGATTGATGAAGTCTACGATATTGCAATGAAATCAGGCGCACTTGGTGGAAAATTGCTGGGTGCCGGCGGCGGTGGATTTATACTTTTTTTCGTGCCTCCAGAAGATCACCAGCGGGTCCGTAAAAGTCTGAAGGATATGCTGTATGTCCCCTTTGGTTTCGAAAAATTAGGCACCCAGGTCATACTTTATTCCACGCAGGATTTTTATTGAGTCTTCTCCCGTCTTACCAACAAGTTAACATGGCGGTTTTTGGATAATGTGTTTGTTCAGATTCTGCTGAATGATCTTGTAAATCGTCGGCCGGGAAACGTGATGCGAAGCCTCTGTCTCACCGGTTTTCTCCATGCCTTGTAGCTCCTCCTGCGAATTGGAAAAGTGGCATAGAACGATTTGGCAAAAAATCCTCTATTATTAAAGATCCAGCATACCGGCAAAGATTGTCGACTGAATCGTTGCGATCTGTGGAGAGAAACTATAATATAAATAATATGATTCAAAGCTGTCGTGAAGCCATCTATGCTGGTACTTACCGTAAAAAAGCACATTATGACTCCTGCGTAATTAGGGTAATCATTATTGCAAGATTCTAATCTTTCAATTCTTCACCTCACGGCATCGGTAGGTTTTATGTCCGGGGGCGTAGGCCAAGTTGCCGTTGGAATTTCAAAGGCACAGAAGCTATTGGGTCATACCTCAATGATATGGTCGCTTGATTCTTCATCCGTGGTACAGGAATCAGCAAAAACCAATGGATTAAATCTCAAAGACATACGATCTTTCCATGGGCTTGCTCCACGCCGAATAGGCTATAGCCCGTCTATGGAAAAAGAAGCACTAACAGAAAAAGGGTCTACATTTAATGTATTGCACCAACATAGTCTTTGGTTGGCAATTTCACGTGTCACTAATCGTTGGCGTGATACATTCTCTAGACCGACCATTGTTGCTCCGCACGGAACCCTTGAGGAGTATGCCCTTGCGAGGTCAAGATGGAAGAAAAAACTTGCTCTTTGGGGATATGAAATGGAAAATTTGAAGCATGCGACTTGTTTGCATGCGACGTCTATTGAAGAGGCGCAGAGTTTTCGTAATTTTAACCTCAAAAATCCGATTGCTGTTATCCCCAATGGGGTTCCTGCGGAATGCCTCAATAAAAAAGGTGATGCTGCCAGATTTCGTTCAAGATTTTCGATCCCTTCTGATAAACGGTTGTTGCTGTTTTTGTCTCGCATTGACCCCAAAAAAGGGTTGCCGATTCTGTTTAAAGCCATTGAACAACTGGGCAAGGAACTGGAAGAATGGATTCTTGTCGTCGCCGGGTTTGAAGGTGTGTCCGGATACCAGGGAGAATTAGAGCGATTAGGAGCGAGACTGAAAATATCGAAGAAAATCATATTTACCGGGCCGCTTTTCGGGCAAGGCAAGGATGATGTGTTTGCGGCTTCCGACGTACTGGTCCTACCTACACATAGTGAAGGCTTCGGGATCATAGTTATCGATGCCCTTGCTGCTGGCGTGCCGGTTTTGACGACTCATGGGGCACCTTGGGAGGAGTTGATCTCTCATGACTGTGGATGGTGGGTAGAGGCTAATGAACAAGGTATCTATAATGCCTTGCAGGATGCGATCAATCGACCAAAACAAGAATTAATCGAAATGGGAACTCGCGGCAGGCTTTTAGTGGAAAAGAAATACACATGGATTCAAGTGACTCAAATGACTATCGAGCTATATGGCTGGTTGTTGGGGCACTGCACCATGCCGTCTTTTGTACTTAAGGATTGATAGTGTTTTAAATGTAATCTGTTTGATTGTCATTCGCACAGGCAACCCCGATCTTCACCGGTTCTAAAAACCCAAAACCTATCAATTAGAGCGGGCAAGTGACAATTAATTGGTGAGCTTTGCTTAGGAGCACTTTTTCTATTTTACCAATCAGTTTGCATGGCAGTTATTAAATAATGTATTCGTTCCCAGAGAATCTCAAAATTACCTCTTCTGATAAATTCTATTTTACTTGTCCATCGTACGGGTTTGTCTCTTCTCTTTTATCATTAATAGATAAAATTATATCGAAAAATCCAGAAATCAACATTATTGTAATGGATGAACAAATAAGAATATTCTGGGACAAGTTAATAACCAATAAAAACCTTAACTGGAATTTAATTTTTTTAGATACGAGACCTCCAGGTCGCTACAGAAATATCCTGTCATGGTTTAAGATAAGGTCACGTATAAATAAACTCTTTGAAAACAATTTCAAGTCTGTAGAAAATGCATATTTTTATTGTTGCGGTACCGCCATAGATTTAGTCTTATTTTCTTTGGTGAAGTTGATAGCAATAAGGAATACCGTTGTTTTCCTGGACATTGCATATCCGGACACAGAAAAATATTATAGTCTGAAAAGTCTGTTTTTGTTAATTCATACATGGTTGTTCTACAGGTTGGATGTTGCCATCCGCCGATTTGATTATAAGGAGATACCGTTTGTTTTTTTATCGGAGCGCTATTTCGAGAAACTGGATGTACAACTTCATGAATTCAAATATCATTATGATGCCCGTCTTTTACAAAAATACGATCCTATCCCTGCCCGCTATACCTCAGGTAAAAAAATTGTATGGTTGGATGATGATGGCTCAGTCTATGGGCACGAAATGCAAGAGCAGGTCCTGAGCCGCTTTAAGGAAATAAAAAGGATCATTGACAAAAATTTCGCCAAGAATGAAGTCTTGCTCAAAGCTCATCCCAA
>Ga0272443_10002546_pt1 | contig 23081 bp, 17 predicted proteins | sample SSMAcet12_FD_193581 | JGI IMG/M metagenome (GOLD analysis project Ga0272443, IMG submission 193581) | Marine sediment archaeal communities from Little Sippewissett salt marsh, Falmouth, MA, United States - SSM-Acet-12 | ecosystem: Environmental > Aquatic > Marine > Wetlands > Sediment ...
GCTTTTGTAACACAATTGGATACCGGTCACATTCCCCTGGGCTTTGTTGATCTTAATTCTGAAAGCGTCGTAGTTTTCCAGCAGAAAATAGGCTGCGGTTACCGGGGTCATGCGGAGTTTTCCCGGCCCGAATTGCAAGAACAGGTATCCTCTATCAAAAACGATTGTAAAGGGACCGTACGTTCCGGCATAGGCTTGTTTTTCCTCCGGGGTCAAGCCAACCGCCCGGGAGGGAAGCCCTTCCAGCGCCCATTGGAGAGCCGACTTGATTGATGGATTCGTTTCCTTGACGATTCTTTTTTTAAGCGCCAGGGCATGGGCCGCATGCAGTGCATTTTCACAGCTTGCTTTCACATCCGGTATGACGCCGACTCCCTGAAAGTTTTTCCGTGTAACCGGATTGATGGAAACCGCGTGGGGAATATTCACCAGCAACTTGTCTTTGATCGTGACGGTTTCAACGGCATGCCCTCCGCCCATTGTGGTTTCCCCCACAATGGTTGCCCGCTTCAAGGCCTGCAGGTCGTAGGCCAGTCCTTCGGCAGCTGAAAAGGTGAATCCGCTGGTTAATATGTATACATCAACCCCTTCAAGGGTGCGGCCCGGCACATAGGGAAGGCTCCAGAGCTGTTCGATGCGGTTGGATTCCCGAAAATGAAAAACGTCCAGGATTTGCGGATCACTGCCCAGAAAGTAACTGCTGATCAGTTGGACCATGCGGCTGTCACCGCCGGGATTCCAGCGCAAATCGATGATTACCGCATAACTGGAGGCCAGAAATTGCATGGCGGCGGTGGCGGTTTCGAAAGCCGCCCGGGTTCCGTCAAAACCGTTCATTTTCAGGTAACCGATATTTCCGGCAAGAATGCGGGCCTCTCGGAATCCATGGTTGTTCATGCGGGCCCGCTGCCGGGCCTCTTGGGCTTGCTTTTTTTGCAACTGCGGATTTTGCTGATTTTGAATGCGTTCAGGTGAGTAGTACACCGCAATATGCCGGTCTCGGTTTACCGATTGGGCATCCCTGTGCAGACGAGCAGCCAGATCTTTGCAATTGAGCAATCCATCGTATGCCCCTGCGGTTATGTTCCCGCGGATTAAATCGGCGATTTTTTTGCCCGCCGCGGGCTGGATATATTTTGTTTCCAGAACCCCGGCCAGTTCCCGGGCAATGGCCCTGGCTTCGGCTTTGGTTAATGAATCAGGTTGCGGTTGGGCTCCCGGAAGTTGAGGAACCATGAAAAAACCGATGACCAGCAACACAAAAACCATACACAGCATAACACCGGATCGATGGGCCGGTATTGCCGGCCCTCTCACGATAATTCCTTTGCTTCCTTGGGACATGGCTCCCTCCTCTTGCTTCCAGACTCGATTATTTGGATTGAAGCTGCTCGATGATATTGCGCTCAATGGTCTTCAAAATCCGCTTCAATTCATCCAGATCGTTGTCATTCAGGTCCTTGTAGTCCAGGGTTCTTGATCGCGGGGTGTGGATTTTATACAGGTCGTGTACTTGACGCCCCTTTTCCGCCAGGAAAATGCGGAATTTGCGGCGATCCTCCGGATCGGCGCGGCGGGCGACGAACCCTTTCCTTTCCATGACATCCAGAATGCCGGTGATATTGGAATTGTCTCCAAACAAATCGTCGGCCAGTTCAGTCTGATACTGCCCGTCCTTTTTCCACAACTTAAAAAGGATAAAATACTGCGGCTCGGTCATGTCCAGCCCGGCGATGCGCATATCCCATTTGAATTTGTATCGCAACAGCCGGGCGATACGGTGGATCTGATAGTTGATGATATCTTCCAGTGACTCGACCTGAATCAGCCGGCGTGAACCATCCATGACAACCTCCCGCAAAGCGCATCGGGTCTATGACCATATTCTTTACTATAACAAATATATTGTACATAAATTTCAATATAACAACTTGATTCTCCTTTTTTTAGAAGAAACGACTGGGGTCAGATCTTAATTGCGACATTTGGAGTCTGGCAGGTGAATTGCCCGGCACTGTCATTGGCGGGCCGTTGTGAATCGGATCCAGCCGGGCGGTTTGTCATCTGATTTCCCCGTGGGGGGGGAACGCGCGCAAGAAGATATTTTGGGATGACGAGGATCGTGGAGTGCCTTGGCGTGCCCTGTATCACGATCAGTAGAGCGCGAAAAAGAATGAAGAATAAAAAGCAATAGTGTACAACCTGACCCCAGTCAGGTGCGATATACATCCGTGTACGGAAGCGGACAGAGATTGTCCGGACGCGGACATTTCCCTCCAAGCAGAACCAAAAAGTATCGGTATTTCAAGGCAATCGATTTGGCATGGAATATGCGTACATAGAGGGTCAAGGTAACTTGACACTAAAGGTAAAAAAAATGATACCAAAAGGACTTATGGCGGCATCAACCAGGCCCATCATCTTGAGCATTCTGAAGGGCGGCGAGGATTATGGCTATCAAATCATCCAGCGTGTCAAGGATATGTCAGGGGGAACCCTGGAATGGTCGGACGGGATGCTCTACCCGGTCTTGCAGCGTCTGGAGAAGGAGAACCTGATCACCTCACGCTGGGTCGTATCCGAAGAGGGGCGCCCCCGTAAGTACTACAAGATTACCGCCTCGGGTCGGGAAGCACTCACGGAACAGATCGCACAGTGGCGAAACATGATCAAAGCCCTGAACCTGATCCTGAGGCCAAGTCCCGAAATGGAGTAAAACATGTTCGACTTGAAAAAAGCCGTCGCCGAATGGAAACGTTCACTGCGTAAGTTTGAGTCAATCGAGGATGGCACCATCGTCGAACTCGAGTCGCACCTGCTCGATGAATTTGCAAGACTGAAAGACAGTGGCCTCACCGATGAGGATGCGTTCAACAAAGCCTCCGACGCTATCGGACAGCCCCAGGACATCGGTGAAGAGTACTTCAAGGAGAGCCGCCGTTCGCGTCTGGCGACTCCATCCTGGAAAAAACCACGTTTCTTTCCAGCTCTAATTCTCAACTATTTGACGGTGTCACTTCGGGTATATCGCCGCAACTCGGGGTATTCGCTGATCAACATCTTGGGGCTGGCCATCGGCATGGCCTGCTCCCTGTTGATCATACTCTGGGTTCAGGATGAATCCAGCTATGACCGGTTTCATCAAAACGGCCGGGATATATACCGTGTCATCACCCTTGGCGAGAGAGGCAATACTTTCAGTTCGCCGGCCCCTTTCGCTCCAACTGTGGCGGCCGAAATTCCCGAAGTGGTAGAAACAGTACGGATCCACAAGATTCCCCGCGTTACGGTTCAACATGGAGAAAGGGTTTTCTACGAGGAAACCGGAATCATCGCCGACGCGTCGCTGTTTTCCATTTTCAGTTTTCCCCTGGTTCAGGGCGATGTGGACAGTACTTTTGCCGCGCCCGACAACATCATTCTCTCATCGGATATGTCCAGGAAATACTTCGGGGATGAGAACCCGCTAGGCAAGACGCTTCTATTGGAGAACCAAATCCCCTTGAAAGTGACTGGAGTCATGAAGGATATCCCACGGCGATCCCACCTTCATTTCGATTATGTCGTTCCTTTCAAATTCGCTGAGGTTCACCGCTTCTGGGGCCTCAATTGGGGGGACTTCAACTTCATGACCTATCTAAAAGCCGGACCACAACGAAACGAAGCTGAGCTCATTCGCAAGCTGAACCAGGTCGCGCTGACACACAAGTGTCCACAGATCCTTAACAAGATGACGACCTTTTCCCTCCAGAACCTCCATGACATTTATCTCAATCCCATCGGCCCCTACGATATTCCCCTGGGCAACAAGACCCGGGTCTATTTGTTCTCACTGATCGCTCTGTTCATCGCCATGATCGCTGCCTTCAATTTCGTCAACCTGTCAACCGCGCGCGCGGAAAAAAGGACAAAAGAGATCGGCATGCGCAAGGTCATCGGGGCCGAGCGCCGTCAAATCATCTCTCAATTTTTCGGAGAGTCACTGTTGATCACCTTCATTTCTCTGCCCATTGCCCTTCTCCTGGCCAATATCGCCATGCCTGTTTTCAATGAACTGACAGGTAAGGATTTTTCCTTAAGGATTATTTCCCACGATATTGTATTTGCCGCCACAGGTATCGCCTTTTTTGTCGGCCTGTTGGCCGGTGTCTTTCCGGCGTTGTACCTTTCCGCTATCCAACCGGTTCATGCCATTCGGGGATCTCTGCCATTCTCCATGTTCGCCAAAAGCCACATGGCCGCCTGGGTAAAGCGCGGAACCTTGCGCCGGATCCTGGTGACGTCGCAATTCACCATCTCAATCATTCTGATCCTGGCCACACTCGTGGTGGGCAGTCAGATGCGCCTGATACGGGAAAAAAGCTGGCACCTGGACAGGGACCTGATCATGACCATTCCGATCAAGAAAACTATCGCCAACAAATACGAGCTATTCCGCAACGAACTGCTCAAGAATCCGGCCATAACCAGTGTCGCCGCCAAGGATTCCCTGCCGACCACCATGAAAAACCATACCGGTGAAATGAGCTGGGAGGGGAAAACAGCGGGTCAGAAAATGACCTTGATTGGAGAGAGCCGCGTCGATACCAACTATTTTTCGACTCTGGGCATGGAGATTGTCTCCGGAAGAGATTTTTCCAGTGATTTTCCAGCGGACAAAGAAGCCGCCTATATTCTAAACGAACAGGCCGTCAATCTGGCCGGCCTCAAGGATCCGGTGGGGAAGACCTTTGCCCTTTATGGAAAGCCGGGACCCATCGTGGGCATCGTTAAAAATACCGTTTTTCAATCCCTGCGCCAGGAGCTGCAACCCCAGGTCTTTCACCTTTTCAATAATTTCAATAAAGAAAGCATTCATGGAACAATCCTGATCCGGCTTAAGCACGGCCGGGCCGAATTGCCGCTGTCCCCGGTCATCACTTACATCCGGAGGGTTTGGAATGACATCAATATTAATACGCCTTTTGAGTACCAATTCCTGGATCAACAGATTGAAGCTCAATACGGGAACGAACAGCGGTTGGGAAAACTGTTCGGCACTTTCGCCTTACTGACCGTATTTATATCCTGCATGGGACTCATTGGCCTGGTCTCCTTCGTGGCTGAGCAGCGTACCAAGGAAATCGGAATTCGCAAGGTGTTGGGTGCCTCTGTTGCGGATATCCTGGTTCTGCTGAACATGGGACTCGTCAAACAGGTGGCCCTGGCCACTTTATTGGCCGGACCGCTTGCCTATTTTTTTCTTAGAAAATGGCTGCAGGGATTCATCTACCGCATTTCCGTGGGGCCCGGTTTGATCATGTTCGCCGGAACACTGGTGCTGTTGGCCGCACTACTGACAGGCGGATTTCAAGCGGTCAGGGCGGCGCGAATGAATCCCACGAAATCATTGCATTGTAACTAAAGTGAGTGTGCTGGGAAAGGGGACGCTCTGGGCCCCGGCCCAAGAATGGCGTCAGGTCCGGCAATATGACATTGACTATTCTTATTGAAGCAATGATCTTCCGCTTCATTCTGCTGCTTCCTGCCGGGCTTTCACTCTGCTTAATTTTCCATAATGCAACATAAAACCTATAAATATGCCCGGGATTGAAGTTTAGAACAAAGAAAAGGCACTAAATTACAGATCCATGAATTCCCCTTCTCCAGGGATGAAGGGGGATTATTTTATGGTGCCGTCGTGGACCCGGGTGTTGTTTTTTTCGTCTTTTTCTTTGACCTTGAAGGTGCTGTCCACCAGGATGGTGAATTTGCAGATGTATGGCGCTTCGAAAACTTTGCCGGTGAGGTCAAAAGTGACATGGGCCCGATCCGAGGGTTTCTTGGTGGGTACAACGGCTCCAGGCTGGCCGACCCGGTTGATGATGGACTTCTCCTCGGTCCAGCCATTGGGCGGCCAGATCATGGAAATCTTGGCTTTGATATGCGGGCCGGGAGCGTTCGTCAGTCCCGCATTTTTTATCCATACCTTGACTTTATGGGGGAAGAATTCCAATTTGTCCACCTTCAAATCAGGCAATAACTGCAGCGGTGGTGCGGTTACCAATGTTTTTGTTTTCTGAGTCTGCCGGGTTGTCTGGCCAACCAGCGGCGTACAGGCCGAAAAAACCGCCAGAACCAGGAAAAAGGCCAGCAGTGACTTTGTCATCTTCATGTCCCCTCCTCTAATCACCTGCAATTTAAATTAAAGAAGAAAGGAAATATCTCAACCAAGGGTAGAGGCTGCGGACTTGGTCAGGCCTTAAATTGTGACATTTTGATTGTGGCAGTAGATTTGCTTTGCATGCGGGGCTGATTCTGGGTGCCAACGTTTCCTTGAAGCGGTTCAGGAAAAGCTCAAGGCAAACTCGGAACCGTTTTCCCTTCGTTAAATCCTTCTAAGGCATTCCACGGGATTTATATTGGCGGCTTTAATGGTCTGGTAGCTGACCGTAAGCAAAGCAATTAAAAAGGAAAAAGCCCCGGCCAACACAAAAGTCCATATACCCGGATCAATTTTATATGCGTAATTCCGCAACCAGTGATTTCCCAGAATCCAGGCAATGGGCCAGGCGATTATATTTGCCATAAGCACCAGCTTAAGGGTTTTCTTTGTTAAATAGAACACGATTCCAGTAACGGATCCCCCCAATACTTTTCGGATACTGATTTCCTTCATTTTCTGCCCGGATGTGTAAAAAGCCAATCCGATCAGGCCCAGGCAAGATATAATCAAGGTGATGATCGTACTGAACTGAATTAAAATCCCCGTAATCTTTTCACTCTGGTACAGTTTGTTGATCGCATCTTCTAAAAAATGATAGGCAAAAGGGTCCGTAGGTACGATTGATTTGATTTTCTTCTCTATTTTGCCGAGCAATTCAGACATACTGGTACTACCCGGATTCAAAGAGAGATACATATTACTTCCGGCATTTTTTCCATATATAAACAGGTGGGGTTTAATCTTCTGGTGAAAAGATTCGGTATGAAAATCTTTCATTACCCCAATGATTTCGAAATTCCTTCCATTGAGATTTCTGATTGCTTTCCCAATCGGGTTTTGTATATCCATCGCTCGGGCGGCTTCCTCATTGATCACAACGCCTCTGGTCTCATCGGTGGGGAAATTCTTTGAAAGGAAACGACCCTTTAGCATTTTTATTCCCAGCACTTGATCCAGATCGTACCCAACCGTATCCATCCCGAATTCCATCTTCTGTCCTTCCGGCTGACCGTCCCATTCTAAACCCTCCGTAGTCCACCATCTATGGATTATCGGGTTATTCGTTCTGGATACTCCCGTCACTTCCGGGATTTTCAGTAATTCTTCCTTTACTATATGATAAGATTTTTTCAGATCTCCCTCCATGTCAAACACCAGGATGTTCTCCTTTTGGTATCCCAGATTTTGTTTGTTAAAATGCTGATTCTGCAAATAAATAATGGAACCGAAAATTACCATAATGACGGATAGGGCAAATTGAAAAACAATCAAACCATTCCGAAAATACTCTCCCCGTTTACCTTTATGCCCCCTGAAATTGCTTCCCAGAATTTTTAAGGGTTTGGTTGAGGACAAGATAAATGCCGGATAGATCCCGGCCAATATTCCGAGCACAAGAGGTAACAATAAAACAATGATTAAATGGAAAGAAAAATAATGGATTTGCATGTTGGAATTGAAAAGCTGATTCAGAGAAGGCAATAGGATTACGGTTAATATTACCGCCACAAGCATGGCCAAATAGGTAAAAAATACTGATTCAACCAGAAATTGTCCGATCAAATTCTTCTTGGAAGCTCCAAGAACTTTTTTAACCGCAATCTGTTTGGAAAATTTTTCGGACCTGACCGTTGAGAGATTAATATAATTGACGCAAGCAATCAGCAGAATAAACAGGGCCGCAAAAGAAAAAAGATAAATATTCTGGAATCTACCGCCACCCCCAATATTGTATAGATAGCAGTTTTTTAAGGGAACCAGAGATAAATCCAGAGTTACTTTCGGATCGTGTTTGGTAACCACACCGGCAATTTTTTGATCCACTCTTTTTTTATCTACACCCTCTGGAAGCAGCACATAGGCTTCCACCATATTTACTTTCCAGTAGCTCTGTACCCATTGCCTCGCCCGCGTGAAGGGAATCAGGAATTCAAATTTATTTTCACCGCTGATTTTAAAATGCGTATTTTTCGGGATATCTTTTAAAATGCCGGTTACGGTCATCGGTTCTGTTTTTTTCAGATAACCATCGTCTAAAAAGATGACCTTTCCCATCGGATTTTCTGTTCCGAAAATTCGCGTTGCCAGCTGCTGAGTGATTACAATTGAATTGGGATCAGTCAAAAGGGTTTTGGGATTTCCCTTTATGACAGGAAAAGAAAAAATATCAAAGAATGATTGGTCCACAAAAGCGCCTTCTGAGAAATACCCGGTATTGTTTTGCGTCAGCTTGGATTGTCCCCTGTGCAGATGCGGGGTTGCTTCCGTAATTTCAGGGAACTCATTTTTCAAATATGCGGCCAGCGGACCGGGGAGATAATAACTTTCGTTTTTATAACTAACCTTATAAATGTTCCTTCTATTGACATGAAAGTTATCGTGGCTTAATTCAAAGCCAACCCATAATAAGATCAACATGGCACAGGCCATGCCAACCGCCAATCCGCTGACATTTATGAAAGCAAATAATTTGTTTTTTTTTAACTCTCTTAAAATCAAGGTTATATTTTTCATTGCCATGTTTAGCTCCTGAAAATTACCCACATTGGTTGAATATCCTTCTGGGGTTAATTCTCTTATCGATTCTCTAGCAAGCTTACTGCCAAGTACACATTCAATCTTATCACGGCTGATGCAGGTTGCATTTGCCTGGACCTGTTCATTAGCGGACAAAAACATTTCAAAAACGGACAGTTCTTGTCAGAGAAACTGCTTACCGCCTGAATCTGTACCGGATAACTTCACGCAACGGGAGGGCTGGAATTTCGCCCGCGAACCGGCCCATGTCCTGGGCATCAAACCTCCGGACCACTGCGGCTGCGTCTACTCCCAACGGGACCGATTACGCCAAACCTGTTGATTCGTGATGGCAAAACTGAAATTTTCAAGTTGTCAGAAACCGACCCCGGTTTTTGATCCCCTGAGCTTTTTTCTTGTGAGACATGGATGGATTCTTACTATTCCCCGTTTTGTTCTTTGCCGCGAAGAATTCCTGCTTCCTTCTTTGTTTCTCTTTTTCCCATTCTTTGTTTTCTTCCGCAGTCCTCGGACTATCGGTCTGGGGAAAAGGATTGTCGCTGATCACCGGAATTTTCTGTTTGATCAATTTTTCAATATCTTTAATAAACACATTTTCTTCCGGTTCGCAAAGAGAGATCGCATTGCCGTTTTCGCCGGCTCTCCCGGATCTCCCGATCCTGTGAACATAGGTTTCGGCTATATTGGGAATGTCATAATTGATCACGTATTTCAATTTATCAATATCTATGCCCCTGGCGGCAATATCCGTTGCGACCAGTACGCGGATCTCTCCGGCTTTAAATTGAGAAAGGACTTTTTGTCTCTGGTTCTGAGCTTTATCACCATGAATGGCCGCCGTCCTTATCTTTTCCCTTTTTAAATTCCTGGTGATCCTGTCGGCGCCATGTTTGGTTCTGGAGAACAACAACACCTGGTCGATCTTCCGATCCTTCAATATATGGAAGAGGAGATCTTTCTTTTTTGATTTATTCGTATAATAGAGATAGTGCGAAACAGTCTCCGCAGCGGATGAGATGGGACTGACATCAACCTTACGCGGGTTTGTTAATATTTTCCTTGAAAGCTCGACGATATTTTTCGGCATTGTGGCTGAGAAGAACAGCGATTGCCGTTTTGCCGGTAATTTTGTGATTATTTTCCGGATATCATGGATGAATCCCATATCCAGCATCCTGTCCGCTTCATCCAGCACAAAATATTCAATGTCCTTTAATTGAATGAACCCCTGGTTTATCAGGTCCAGGAGCCTGCCGGGTGTGGCAACAAGAATATCCGTCCCTTTGCGGAGCGCATCAGTCTGCTTCCCCTGGGGAACACCGCCGAAAACAACAACGTTCTTTATGCCGGTGAATTTGCCATAAATCGAAAAACTCTCGCCGATCTGAATCGCCAGTTCGCGAGTCGGAGTGATGACAAGTGATTTCACCCTACGTACGCCATTGCCATTCTTGCGAGAAACATAAAGGTGCTGCAGGATCGGAATGGCAAAAGCCGCCGTTTTCCCCGTCCCCGTCTGAGCGCTGCCCAGCACATCGCTTCTGTTTAAAATCATGGGAATGGACTTTGCCTGGATAGGCGTCGGCTCAATATATTTTTCCTCTTTCAGCGCCCGTAAGAGTGGTTCGATAATTCCCAGTTCTTTAAATTTCATACTACACGAATCCTTTAATGTATCTTTCATAATTGATCTGGTTTCCCCTTAAAAGTTTATTATACCATGCTTTCTGTAAATTGCCTTTGGTGACTCAAGACAATGGCTCAGAGTATGTCTGGGAGGATACGGAAAATTCCCGATAAGGAGCGGAAAAAACCGGCTCAATGCAGTACAGTATGACAGCAGGCGTTATTCACTGCATTCAGGCCCTGTAAACCGCAATCCCAAGTCGCAGTGTGCAGGACACCGGCTACTGCGTTTCCCTTTGCCTTCAGCCATTCGCCCCTTTGCCCGGTCTTTCCCGCACTTACCTGCTTATGGGTGCCCCCCTGCCTTTGTCGGGATCAGTCATCACTTTTATCGGGACCTTGGTCACTTTATTAAAAACAGGACCTTCGGCACATGTTTGTGGGGGTTTTGTTTTGGTAAGTTGAAGCCAGGAAAACACAAGGAGTGTGACATGAAAAAAATATTTTTGATTTTGCTGATTTTATTTGTCGGCATTGTATCCGGAGAACAGTTGTTCCAGTTAAAAGAGTTGGTGAATCCCGATGAGATCACCATAATCAAGGATTCATTGTATGTTCTTGACGGCGTTAAAGTGCAGGTATTTTCCCTGCAGGATGGCAGGTTGGTGAATCAATTCGGAGAAGAGGGACACGGTCCGGGGGAATTGGTTCAGAACCCCGACATACCCGTGGTGATGAGGAAAAGTGGTGATACGATTGTTCTGAATTCGATTAACAAGATTGTATTCTATTCATCATCTGGAAAAATGCTCAAGGAAAAGACATTCCCCTTTATTGTTTTGCAGATTATTCCCGTTGGTGATGATTTTATTATAAACAAATTTGGTCGCCATGAAAGTGGCGTGGGGCAATTATCTGTTGTTTTAACGGATTCTGAATTCAATATTAAGCAGACGTATTATTCATGTAATTTGTTGAATGACAGGAAAAAAGGGAAAATTGCCTACCCATTGCTTGGACTGCTCATCCGCTTCTTTAATCAAAAGGTATTCATTGTTGATCAGCAAAGAAATTTTGAAATCGATGTATTTGACCTGACAGGTAAAAAGTTAACAACCATCAAAAAAGACTATGTCCAGGTGCCGATTACCAGGAAGCTGATCAATGAAAAAAAAGAGTGGTTGAAAATTCAACCGGCTTACAGGGAAGCCCCCCATTTAATGGAAAGAATGATTTATTTTCTTTCTCACCTGGCCAGTATTCGGAATTTTTTCGCAAACAAAGATGGAATTATTGTTGAAACCAACAAAAAGCGAGACAACCTCACTGAATTCTTTGTCTTCGATCACCAAGGCCGATTAATAAAGCGCACTTTCTTACCCCACCATACAGAGGATAAGTTTTATATGGTGATTCAGGCTTGTTTTAGAGTATGCAACGGGAATTACTATTACCTGGAGGAAAACACCGGGGAGGACTCCTGGGAATTGCATAGAAAGAAAATCCTTGATTAACCTAAAGTTCCTAGATAAAAAACTGTAATGGTAGCGTGTCGTTCTTTTTGTCGATCGGATTTGGGTGGTTCCGGGTTCTTGCCCGGCATATGCCGGGCGAAGCAAAATTGGCCTTCCAGATGTCGAGCCGACACACGGGATGAACCGTTGAGGACCTGAAATGAGAATGACGCTGGACGCAGAGAAGCAATCGAATGGATTCTGGTGAACAGGCTTGATGGCTTGGCCGATGCGCTTGGTATGGTGAGCATCCAGGCGATGAAGCCTGAACGGACGATATCTACCGGGGATTTGTTTACTTTACCGGATGGCTCTGATATAAACACGGAGCATGAGTGCTTTATCTTTTATTATTTACCTGACAACAATCGCTTCTTCAATTTTGATTTCAGTCGAAGTTTATAAATTAAAAAATAAGTATAAATATGAATTTTTAAATCTATACTTGATATATATCATTGCATTTTGCATTTATACGTCAATTACGATCTCAGCAAAAATCTGGTTCCTGCATTTTTTCCAGCAATCTTATTTCTTGGTCGTCACATTGATTATTACGATTCTTGTTCCTGTCCATTTGGTTTCCAATGCTTATTTGTTTCTTTTTTTTCAAAATACCGTGCAAAAAAAAGTTTCAAAAATTCAACTTGTCCTACTGGTTTCCTATCAGTCGATCATTTTTATCTTATATGCCTTGGCGATCCCCCAAACAACTTTAAATCATTCTGATAAAACAGATATCATTAAATTGGCCGGGTTTTTGGATCTGCTCTTTATCACCACAATCATGATCGTTTTTTTAATCAATTCATTGAAGACAAAGGAAAAGGCGGTAAAATCTTTCACCGCTAAACTAAGCGTGTTTTTTTTACTCAGCTTTCCAGTAACTCTCGGTTTATTGGAATTTACAAATATCGGATTCACTTTGTTTTCCAACCCTGTGAGCGGATATTTTTTTGTAATGATTGTTCTCTTTTTCATAAACATTCCTCCTGTCTTTTTAATCCGCTTTCACCTAAAACACAATCGTTTTGACTTAGACAGTGTTTATAAAAAAAAGGTGTCTTCACCTTTGGCTCTAGCCAATTACAATCTTACAAACAGAGAACGGGAAATTGCCGCGCTGGTGGCACAGGGTAAGACAAACAGTGAGATTGGCGACCTGCTTTTTATTTCGGAAAAAACGGTAAAAAACATTATCACGGCCACGTATCGAAAAACCGGGGTTAAAAACCGCGTTCAACTCAGCATTTTATTCAAAGACAATTTCTAATCGTAAAGACCTGGAAGCGGGACAAATCTTGACATGGCGAAATGCCCCGGAAACCTTTGCCCGGGCAGCCGCATTGCCCCGCGACCTGTCCCCGAATTGTCAGATTGTCAAGAAACCTGCCGCTTCCTGCGTAAAAAAGTAATAATGCAAGACCTGGCCCAAGTCTTGTCCAGCCGTATGGATCAGATTTCCTGCAATTGTGACCAAGTACCCCGGGGATGACCGGTACGGAAATAGAGGATTTTTCGCGAGGTGTTGAGAAAGAGTTCCTTTGAGATATTTCCCTGCAGATACCAGGATGTCGGGTTGGAATTGCCCCCCACTTTCAACGGTCCCATGGACATGCGCAACACCCGGGTTTCTCCGAAACGGAAGTCACCGTTCCCCTTTCCCGATGATATCCGTACTTTCAGCAGAACCTTGCCGGTTCCTTTTAACAGGAACCTGATCTTGCCTTGAGGGGTCTTAATCCAGGTGACCGAGGCGAACATCTTATCGTTGATGATTACTTTTTTTGCCGCCTTGTCCAGGATGATGCCGTTGCCGGTGTTTCCGGTAAGGACGTACTGGGCACCGGCGATGGAAATCACTCCGGAATTCCTGTCCACGATCCGTACATGGAATCGGTAGATGGGGTGATACTTGAAATAGAGGATCGCGTTCTTTTTTGCCTCGTCCACATCAAAGTAAATCTGGTCCGGATTCATCACCCGGTAATCCTTTTGAATCCCGAAATCCATGGACGATGCCAGCCTATCCGCCAAAGCTCTGGCTATGTCGTCCTCGTTCTGCTGGGCGTAAACGGTGGAAAACAACGCAAGCAAGACCGCGAAAACAGTGAGGATTGTCCGGATTCTCATTATTCCTCCATTACTCTGCACTTTTGTATACAGGTCTCCATCCACCTATCTCAAACTGACAGGAAACCCAATTTCCCCCTGGGACACAGGGGGACGGTCCTTGACAATTTTAACCGCTTTATGACTATCCACCTCTTTTGCAACGCTTATAAAAAGTGCCCAACCGGCCCGCAATCAATTTCTTGAGTTTTAATGTTTCGCTGTCTTTTTCTTTTTCTTGATTGGCCTGGGCAACTCTTTTTCCGTCAAAACGATCAACTCACTCAACCACTCCGCGTCCTCAATCTGATCTTCAATTAAAAACGATGGTTTTGCGCCTTTGTACGGGGGCGCTTCAACCACGTCTCCAATAAACTCTCTACCCGACCGGGTGGATTTAACAAAAAGCTGATTGTCACAAATCAACGCGACAACCTTCTCGTTACAGTACAGCGCATATTCTCCGAACATTTTCCGATAGCGGATTTCACCGGCACTTTCGATTTGTTCTGCGACAAACTTCACAAAGCTTTCATTCGAGGACATTTTCGCTTCTCCCTTCCCCGTTCAACGCAACCAACCGACCCTGGCCCCGAATGGTCAACGCATCGTCCACCTGGTGCCGGGCCCTCACTTCATTCTTTTCAATTTTTTTAGCATCTCCACAGCGTTCTGCATCCGGGGATTCAGTTTCAGCGCCATCTCATACTGCCGGATGGCTGCCGCCTTCTGCCCGCTTTTGGCCAGCGCTTCGCCGTAACTGTCGTGGACGTTGGCGGAGCCGGGGTAGAATTCGGTGTTCAGTTTGAAGATGCAGAGGGCCATAGCCAGTTTGTCCTGCCCCAGCAACCGGTACCCCATGCTGTTCAGCCGGTTTTCTGAAACGGCGTTGTCCCCGGGATCCTTTCTGAAAATCTCCTCATAGAGCCGGGCGGCCGCTTCACAATCCCCCGCCAACAGTATCTCCGAGGGGATCTTTTCCCCGGCTTTCATTTTCATTATTTTTCTCTTCTCCCCGGACAATCTTCCCAGTTCATCGGCGAAATGATACAAAGCGGTCCAGGAGCCGCTCGCGGAATCCCTGACGAATCGGATCTCCCCGTCCCGTCTCTTGATTTTGAATGTATTGTTTCCAATGTGGAACATTTTTTCGTTGCCCAGGCTCTTCAGGATCAGGTTCCCGTTCTCAATGCCGATATCGATAACCGAGTCGGCACCGGACCGGAACCTGCCGCTGAGTTCCTTTAATGTGTCCATATCGATATCGACGGGCCGGATGGTGCCCGAAACAAATTCCGCCCAGCCGTAATAGGCGGCGATGGATTTGTTGATCTCCCGGATCAGTTCCGGCGATTTCCGGGAGTTGGTCAGGATGACCGCACCATACCCATCGGAGGTGTGGGAGATGAAGCCGCTCATGAAGCCGGAATTGTCTCCCATATGGCCGAAGTATCTTTCTTTCCCCGGATTTCTCATGAAGACCCCGTATCCGTACTCCTTTGCCACATGGGGGCTGAGCATTTCGCGGGTCAGTTGCTGAGAAATGATCCGGTTCGATTTTCCGTGCCAGGATTTCTGCAGTTCGATTACGTACAGGGCATAATCCCGGCTGGTGGTCCACAGGCCTCCGGCACCCTGGTTTGCAGAGTAATGCCGCTTGCCGCTCAGCACGGAATAGCCCCCATGTCCGGCGGCGGCGAATTTTTCCAGGTCGGGAGGCAGTGGTTGTTCCATGGTGGTGTGATTCATGTCCAATTTGTCAAAGACATTTTCTCTGGCCACCGTGGCCAGGGGTTTCCCGGTCACGTCTTCCACGATCTGCTGCAGAATGGCGTATCCGGGATTGGAATATAGGAACCGGGTGCCCGGTTCGTGAACGATCACCGTGGGTTTATGGTTGGAAGGGGGAATGCCCTTGAGCACCTCGGTAATGGTGGGGAACCGGTCCCGGAAGTATCCCACGCCGAAATGGTGCATGGCGCCGCTGCTGTGGTTCATCAGCAGCGCCGGGGTGATCACCGCCCTGCGGGTAAATTCGTTTTCCGGTATCGTCCAGGAGGTCAGGAGCTGATTGACATCGTCGTCCAGCTTGAACTGGCCCTTGTGGATCAGGGAGAGAACGGTGAGGGCCGTAATCCCCTTGCTCAGGGAACCGACGCTGAACAGGGTTTCTTTTGTGACGGGGTTCTGCAGGTCATAGTCCGCGACGCCGTAGGTCTTGGTCCAGAGGATCCTGGAATCCTTGATCACCGTGATGCTCAGTCCGGGTGTCTGGTAGAACTTCATCCGCTCCTGAAGCTGATAGGGGCTTTCCCCGGCAAAAATATTGACCGGCAGCAGTCCCCGCTCCACGGCGGCGATCTGGGCCGCTAGCGGTACCTCTTCCGATTTCAGGCAAAACGGCATGAATGCGAACAGGATCAACACCAGGCTGATGGGTTTTGCAAAGAACGAATGGATGATTTGCCTGAACTTCTTTTTCTGCGATGTCTCAAGGGATCTCATGATCTTACTCCCTCCTTTTCATGAAGCCAGGATTGTGGATGTTGGCCGGTTCTATCATGGCTTATCTCATGAAACGTAAATCAATGAAAAAAGTTTAATTATCCCCTCCTGCGCAAAAACCCAATGGGGACGGTTCTTGATAATTGCATATCACCGGTCTTTTCTCCGGCAAAGAATGTGGTACACTGACGCCATGCAAGGAGATTACTTGAAAAAACCACTGATTGCACTTGTCGTATTCCTGTTGTTGATGGTGAATTGTTTATTTCCCGTAAACAAGCCTATGGTTCCCGTACCCCTCGAGGACATCACGCAACCATCGATGTTTCTGGTGAATTACAATAAGATCTATATACTTGAGCATGCAAAGATATACATATACTCCCTGAAAGACTTCAAGCTGATAAAAACATTCGGCCGGGCAGGCGAAGGGCCTCGAGAATTCAAGTATCGAAAAGATGCGGCTTTTCCGATGGCCATCAGTTTTCATGAGAATCAGTTGTTGGTTAATAGCCCCAACAAACTCACATATTTTGACCTGGAGGGCAATTATATTCGGGAACTGAATGTTAAAACAGTGGATCGAATACTCTACCCATTTGATAACAAATATATTGGGCTGGGCTCTACGTCAGGAATCAACCATAGAATTTTTATGGGCTTTACTGTTTTTGAAAAGGACTTTTCAGCAAAGAAAATTGTATTTGTAAGTGATTTTGAAGTAAGCAATCCGCGATCAATAACCCTGCCTGTCACCAATTATTTTTATAAACCCGTATACAAAGGGAAAATTTATATCAATACAAGCTCAGATGAATTTAGAATTAATGTATACGACAAAAACGGGAATCAAGATTATGTGATAAACAAAAAGTACGCAAAAATAAAAGTTCCCGCAAATTACGAAGACGAAGTAATGGATTTCATTGTTAAAAGCCCAAAATTTCAAAAGGCTTATGATTATTTCAAGAAGATATTAAATATCAGGGAATATTTCCCTCCCATAAGGGATCTCCAGATCTTGGATGATTCCATTTATGTGATTACATTTAAACGCGATGGCAGCTTGTGGGAATGCCTGAGATTGGATCTCAAGGGAAATGAAATCGGGCGGACTTTTGTAAAATTAAACCGGGTGAAACACTTTAGTTTCTATCCATTGTTGTATTCAGTGTATAAAGAAAAAATATACTCTCTGGTTGAAGATGAAGTGGATGAAACCTGGAAGATACATGTTGTAACGTTTTAACATACCCACGGCTTTGCAAATGTGCGACAGATGCTGTATGTGGCACAAAGAGTACGCTTCTGAACCCCGGTCTTTCGACCCGCATTGACAAGCACCCGTCCGCTCGCCCTATCACCCGGTTGCGGCACCACTGTGGTTCTGATACCATGACCCCCATGGCAACCCAATGGATACGAACCGTGCCTGGCCTGCTGCTGGCGGTGATCGCCGGGCTGGCCCTGATGAATGCTTCCGCAAATTCCGTCCTCGGTTCCGAGGCGAGGGAGGCGGCCATGCAGCCGGAGACGGCTTTGTTGATCGACGACTTTTCCGCGCCCGGAGGGATCTCCGCGCTTGGCACCCAGTGGCGGTTTTTCACCGACCGGGTCATGGGCGGGATCTCCGATGGCGTATCGGGCCTTGAGACCATAGCTGGGCGCCGCTGCCTGCGCCTGCGCGGGCGGGTTTCCCTGGAAAACAACGGCGGCTTCATCCAGGTCGCGTTGCCGCTGCTCCAGGGCGGCCGTCCCCTGGATGCATCTGGATTCAAAGGTGTCAGGGCCTGGGTCCGCGGCAACGGCAACACTTACCATATTCATCTGCGCACGTCGCAATCCATGCGCCCCTGGCAGTACTTCAGCGCGGCCTTCGACGCCACCGCCGAGTGGCGGCAGGTCGACCTGCCCTTCGAGCGCTTCCAGCCGGAAAACCTGCAGGCCCGGCTCGACCGCCGGGGCCTGGTACGCATTGCCATCGTGGCCATCGGCAAGGAGTTCGATGCCGACGTCGCCGCCTCCCGCCTGGAGTTTTACCGCTGAGCATCTGCGCTTAGACAACGTGCCCGGGCTGTTGACGCCCAGGTCTCCGGAAAGGTACACTTGCGCAATCTCCCGGGAGATCAGCCCCGTCATCCCGAGCGGCCTCATTTGCCAAGCTTAACCAATGCCAAGAATGGGGTCAGTTCTTGAATTACGACTTTTACACCCTTCCAGGCACACCGTCGTATACCGGGCGTTTCCCAAAGCGCCTTTCCCCGTTCCGCCGAAGTGTCCACACTGAAATATCATTAAGCAAAACCTGGCCCCAGTCTGAATGCTGGCGTCTAGCGGAACTCCAGGGGGAACTCCATGCGCTGCCTGTTGAATACCGCTTGACTCGATGTCATCTGGATGCCCAGAATTCCCCATGAATCCTTTCGGAAATCCTTGAAAAGGAAAACAAGAGAGGAAGGATGATCTCCCGGATGGATCAACGTTACGGGAAGGTCCACAGGGGCGTCCTGTCCGATGGGAATACTGACCTGAAAAAAAGTCTGACCCCCGGCGAAACGGATCTTGTTGGGATTGTAGCGGGTCTGCGGCCGCAGGATCCCGTCGGCTCCCCGTACCTGGACGGTTTCCCACACGCCTTTCTGGTAGACCTGGATTGTTATTTTCGGCATTTGTCTGCCTTCGGTGTAATGGGGATCAATGGACGAACCTTCGTAATTCCCGCAGTTCTTAATCCGGAAGGTGGCGCTCATGAAAAGGCTCGCTCCCTGACCCCATTCCCCACGAACGCGACCGTCCGATGCAGCCACCACGATTTTCTGTGTGCGTGGGTTGATGATCCGTTTGCCGCCTCCGGGAGAACCAAGCAGGATAAGCGGTACAAGGCGCCAGTCACGGCGCTTGAGAAAGATCCGTTCCATTTTGACATTGTTGCGGATATTCGTTTCCGGCAGGGCGCCATGACCCCGGTTGACCGCCACGGATACGGGCACGCCGCAACATGTCGGACACCACTGGGGATTAACCGGCAACAGCTGCAAGACTGTTGAGCCCCCAGCGGGAACGGTCAAAGGTCGACGCAGCCTGATGGTCGGTGGACCGGATTCCTGGTTGATCCAGACGGCAAATGGCACTTCCCTCGAGGAGGTGATATCCCGGTTGCCCCGGTTGGCCACTCCAACCGCCAGCTTATCCCCGGAAACAAATACCCGGGTGAGTACGAGGTCGATGAAGGCGGCTTCGCCGCTGACGCCGTCCCGACGAACGGCCGGCGGGGGTTGAGAGGATTCCTGGGATATGACAAAAGGGCCGTCACTGAAATCCAGTTCCGTTCCGCCCTGATGTTCAATCTGAATGCGGTAGTTCGCGCCTGCGCCCGGAAAAGGTGCATTCATATCCCCCACATTCCAGTTGAATGTGTCCTGCGATGCGGCAAGTCCCGTAGCCACGGTCCCGACCGGGGTTCCCCCTTTCAACAAGGTGATCCGGAAGGTTCCCGAACTGATGCCCGGGGCGTTCCAGGTGATGTTGTGGCTGCTGCCCTGCGCCCAACTCTCACCGCCGTTGGGGCTGGTGACCCGGATCGAACCCGATGGCGGTGGCGACGACGAAGTGATGGTAAAAGGAGCGTCGCTGAAATCCATGGGCGCCTCGCTCATGATGCGGATCTTGATCTTGTAATTTCCGCCGGCCCCCACATCCGGTGCATCGATCAGATGTCCCACGGTCCAGTTGAATGAATCCTGGGACGCGGGCAGATACATGGCGATGGTGCCCAGGTTGGTGTCGCCATCGAACAGGTAGATACGGAACTGGCCCGAGGTGATGCCCGGGGCGTTCCAGGTGATATTGTGGCTGCTGCCCTGCGCCCAGCTCTCGCCGCCGTTGGGCGAGGTTACGGTAATGTCACCGTCGGGCGGCATGGCGGAAAGGCCGTTGCTGAACCCGCAGGTGATCCATAGGATTGCGATGATGACTCCCCGGAAAAGACATCTGCATGTTTTGGACATGTTTACCTCCCTGGACAATTTCAATCGTATGTCATGTACCACGAATGATACGTTAAAAAAATGCCAAATGGGCAAAGAAAATCTCAATAAATTATGAATTGAGACTGGGGTCAACTACATAGCCCGTCCCTATCCCCAAATTTTCAGATAGTCAGGAGTCGTCCCATTCCTTGTGACCTGTTCTCCTACAGGATCCATTCAATTTTTGTGATTTCTCCTGCAACCGCCCGGATCTCATGAATACCCGGTTGGTCGACTTGGACCCAAAATTGGGCGATATATTGGTGGCCCGCTTGAACCGGGAATTCTTTTTTAACTTCCAAGGTATAGGTGCCGGGAGCAGTGACTTCCAGCATTTCAGGCGTCCCGGTTACCGGAACGCTGTTGTCGCGATTCACGCTGAGCCAGATTTTGGCCCTTCCCACGACTTTTTCTAATTTGATAGTCCCCTTGATACGAGCATGAGTGGCGCTGAACAAGCCGGACCCGGCATTCCATTTGTAGAGAACACCGCTGCTACCATAATCAATTTGCCCCTTGCCATCACCCATCACCACAATCTCCACATTGCGTTTATCCGACTGAGCCATGGCCAAGCCTTCGTGTTTCACCAATTTCATTTTTGACAAGGGTAACTTCTTTAACACGTTCAGGTTCTTTGGGGATTTTTTTATTACAACATCCGCTGTCAGGTTTACCGCAGAAAAGGCCACAAAGGTCATCATGACTAGCCATACCGAAACTGATTTTGTTCCCATTTGAACTCCTGCATGTAATATAAAAGGCCGATATCAATTATCTCGCGTTCACAACCTTTTGAAAGACTGGGGTCAGGTCTTGAATTGCGACATTTTGAATATGGCGGGAATTTTTCCTGCACTTTCCTTGGCCGGACCGTTGCGAAAGGAATTTCACAGAGCGGTTTATCCCATTGTATCCCGGGGGAATCAGCGCAAGGAGACATTCCGGGAAGGTGACGGTTCTGTTTTAATCCGGGCGGGAAAGAGAAGGGAGCATCCCAGAAAGCAATCAATTAAGACCTGACCCCGGTCTTTTTTAATGTTATTCGCTTTCTTTGCGCCAGATCGCAGTGATTTCTCCGACATACAGCTTGTGAAAATGATCGGTTTTGTAGTATCGCTTTTTTTCTCTATCCGGTGTGGTTTCAGAGTTCAGGCTGTCCTGGTAAATGATTTTGCATTCAAAAATGATACGGGCTTCTTTAAATGCCATTTCCCCGGAAGGCAGGCAAAGCTTGGTTAGTTTGGTTTCTTTCAGCTTATCGCCGTCGCGTCCCGATTTTGACCCGCAAACCAGCAAATCGTCTTGGTATTCGGCATGGTCAAAAAAGGAGATGGTATAGGATTGATGTTTTTCAATAAAACCGAAAGTATACCGTTCCGGCTTGATAAAAATGAATGTGGCGGGTTTGTTCCACAGATTTCCGATGCCCCCCCAGGAGATGGTCATGGTGTTAAAATCAGCGGAATCTCCGGCGGTTACCAATCCCCAGTCATCCGCAAATAACTTGATGGTGTTTTCTTTAAGCTCTCTCACTTCAATTTTTTTGAATCCCATGGCCTGCATGGAATCATCGGTGTGTTGGGAGTAGGAGACCATGGCCATGCTCAAAAGAATTAACACAGTACTGAATGCTTGCATTTTTTTCATCAGCTGATTGTAGGGCCTGGATTTTAGATTTGCAAATATTTTCCGGGTAAAAGCGATGATGGCATTCATCATGCCGCAGGTACTTTTAGTCTAACCGAACAAGAAAGGCGAATCAAAAAAAGTAATAAGCTAAGACCTGACCCCAATCTTTTTTTAAAGTCCTGGTAAAAGTTGAGATAAATACATGGTTTTCAATATTTGTTAATTGTCAACGGTTTTTATATGATTTGACCCGTTTTATCTTATTTTTGGAGGTATTTTATGAACAAGAAATTGATTGCTTTAATATGCACTGCTTTCGTTTGCCTGATAGTGAGCAACAGTATGCTAGCACAAAAGAATTGTCCGGATTTAATTATTAAAAGTTTGTCAATTAATACAAAAGCACCCACTACATCTGAAAGCATTTCCATTCTGGCCGTGGTTCAAAATGCAGGTATTGTTACTTGTCCCGCATCTATACTTTCAATTAAGTGTGGTGGTGAATCCAAGCCAGAAACCTATGAAATCCCTCCCTTAAAATACAAACAGATCTTCAAGGTAATTCGTAAACAGCAATTTAATAAACCCTTGAGATATCGGGTGACTGCAGTGGCAGACTCCCCAAAAAAAATCAGAGAATGTATCGAAGCAAACAACAAAAAGTATATAGATTTTACTGTTAAAAAATCCTGCGCTGATCTCGTTGTACAACGGATTCACCGGACTCCGGTCAATCCCACCACAGCAGAAGAGATCACCTTCACCGCCACCGTCAAGAATATTGGGAATGCCACCTCAAGGCTGTGTAAACTTGCATTAAAGGTTGGCGGAGAAAGCGTTCCCCCGCAATATTCTGTCCCGGCAATGGCTGCCGGCGCCACCTATCCAATCCAACGAAAAATCACCCTGCCTCATGCCCTC
>Ga0272443_10002547_pt1 | contig 23079 bp, 15 predicted proteins | sample SSMAcet12_FD_193581 | JGI IMG/M metagenome (GOLD analysis project Ga0272443, IMG submission 193581) | Marine sediment archaeal communities from Little Sippewissett salt marsh, Falmouth, MA, United States - SSM-Acet-12 | ecosystem: Environmental > Aquatic > Marine > Wetlands > Sediment ...
AGTATAGCATCGAAATTTTTGGTTTTTATAATTTCCAGGGCAGTTTTTCCGTTTTCAGCGGTTTCGACCGTATAGCCGCGACTTGTTAAGCGCTCGGCGATGACACGGGAAAAATCAACCTCATCATCAACGATAAGAACAGTAGCGGTTGCCATAAATATACCCTTTCATTTTAGGCGCGGAACAAGTGCATTGCTATGCCTGCGTGTTTCCCGGATTCTGCGGTAGTATAATCCTGAAGCGGGAAATATCCGGGTTATATGCGATATCAAGTTCCGCACCGAGCTCAGCGATGCCCATACTAACCCCGGCAGTATCAGAGTCTGACCATTCGGTTTCCGGTGAAGGCCCTGAAATAATTATAGTCGGTTGATTTTCAGCCGTCAAGTATTCCACCGCGATCTCATTATCTTTTTGGGCGATATTCAAAAAGGCCCGAATAATCTCAAAAACGGTCTGTTGCAGTAAAAAAGGATTACCCGTTACCCGGTCACTGTCGGGCGCTGATTTAAATATCAGTTTAACCCGTTTCATATCGGCCAGGCGCTGACAGATGGCGCATAAATTTTCCAGGATTTCGCCGGGGTTATATTCCGTAACGGGAAAATCGGAGCTGTGAGCGAAGCGATTTAGCCTTTTGATAATGGTCAGGCCTCTTTCGGTTTGTTTTTGTATCCCGGAAGCGATGCTCGCCAGACGGTCGCTTGTCATCGTTATTTCGGATTCATTAGCGGCAACCAAATCTTCCAGAAGACCGTTAGTCTGATCGATAATCGAAATCACATTGTTCAGTTCGTGAGAAATTGAGGCCGTAATGGCTCCGAAAAACGAAAGTCTCGAATCCGGGCGATCCTGATTCTGTTCCTGATGCGAATGATTAGTCATTTAGAATGTACGGCTTCCCGCATTTTAGCGATTAACGTTTCCAGGTTGATCGGCTTTATCAGATAATCGTAGGCATTTTCAGGTTTTTCCTGGTTTTCTTCGACAGGAGAACCGTGCCCGGTGATTAACAGGACAGGCACATGGGGATCCAATTGCTTTATTTGTTCGAGGATTTCTATACCATCCATTCCCGGTAGTTTAAGATCCAGGACTATTACATCGAATTTTTTTTCCTGAAGTATGGCCAGGGCCGAATAACCGTCAAGGGCATATTCTGCCTCGATTCCGCGATACCCCAGCCGTTCCACCAGCGTAGAAACCAGGTCCTCTTCGTCATCCACCAGCAAGGCCTTGAAACTATCCATGCCCTATACTCCACCAAATTCAGCTTTTTGTAACGGTAAATTTACAATGAAGCGGGTTCCTTTTGTATGCACGCTAAGGGCTTCAATTGTGCCTCCCAGCTTCTCGACGATATCGCGGGTAATGGAAAGACCGAGGCCGGTCCCGAACTCACCTTTAGTCGAGTAGAATGGTTCAAAAATGTGTTTTAAATTACCCTCGGATATTCCCACGCCATTATCGGTAAAAGCAACCACAACACCTTTGTCTTTAAGGCCCGCCAGCGAGATGTCGATCTGACCGCCTTCATCCACAGCGGCTATGGCATTGCTCAATAAATTCAAAAAGACCTGCTGTAACTGCCCGCGGTCGCTTTCTATACTCGGGACACCGTCCTGAAAATCATAGTTGATCACGATATTGCGATGTCCCAGTTCGGTTGACTGGAATCCGACAACTTCTTTGAGGAGCACTGTGAGATCGATCAATTCCTTGCTGACTTCCATCCGTTTGGCGAAACCCAGTAACCTATGAGTAACCTGGGAACAGCGATCAACCGATTTAATGATAGTCTCCACCTGACCGAGGATTTTTTCCTTCTGGGGAAAGTCTTTATTGTATTCGACAATATCCTGAATCAACCCGGCCTTTTCATTGATAATGGCCATAGGATTATTTATTTCATGCGCCACACCGGCGGCCATGCGACCGATGGTGGCCATTTTGTTGGTATATTCAATATTGTGAAAAGTCCGCACGCGGCGCAGGTCAGCTTCCCGGAGTTGCTTGGTCATATGAGCCGATTCATATAAAATTACGATTAAAATCAGAGCCGAACTGAGCAGGAGAAACCAGAGTACGTCGGAACGATGTTGAAGCCAGTGTCTGAAAGGATGGTCGAGTTTTTTCAGGACCATCAGAATAAAAGGGGTCCCTTCGATATAGGCATAACCGGCGGAATAAATCTCACCGTTTTCTTCGCGCTCTTCGACGACTTCACGCTTCCTTGAAGCGGTCGGAACAACAATATCGGCCTTCTGTAATACGGGACCGTAGAAAATGGATTCAGTCTGAAGAATACCCTCGGCGTTAATTATAAAGACGTCGGTATTTCGGTCAAAATTAAGTGAATAGACCTGATGGTTAATCAGCCCCATATCGATCGTACTGCGAATAATATAATAATCGCCGGGACCGCGCTCGTTCTTGTAAGCTATCACGAAATGGGGGAAATTACGATGTCCCATAAAAACATCACTAACATGCGAACCCCTGAGGATTACTTCATGAAACCAGTTTTGATCCTTGTAGTTGCGGCTCTTGAGGTCATACGGTCCGGCATAATGAGTCTGTATACCATCGGAGTTGATCACTCCGAAATCGACAAAACCGCCGAATGAGTTCTTCAGGTTTTGAAGGATAGTGGCAATGGTTTGGTCATTGGCCAGATCGGCGTATGATCTTTCCTGAATAATCAATGACAGGGCCGATTGTCTTTCCTCGACCATCGATTCCAGGGTTCTTTTGGTATTGGAGAGAATCTGGGAGACGGAGAAGTTGCATTCGGCCCGGTATGCTTCGCGATCCTGAAAGTAGTTAATGCCGGTCAGGACAAACAGCGGGACCAGGGCTACCAGAGAAGTGATAGCGACAATATTGCGCCTTAAACGCCGATAGCGCGGCATTCGGGTGCCGGCCAATTCGGGAGGCAGGGTGGCGGCTGAATCCTGATTACTTTGATTCTTCATTGTCTGTTTGCCAAACTTCAGGTGGTTATTACAAAGATAAACGCCTTAGGATTTATCCGTATCTTCTTCGTCTTCGCCCGTAATGAGATTTTTCTTATAGAAATCATAGGCATCGCGCATAACCCGCGCCAGAACATCGACATTAACCGGTTTCTGCAAATATGCGAAAGCGCCCAGCTCCTCGGCTACCTGTTTTTCTTTTTCAGAGCCATGACCGGTTAAGATAATAACCTGGACCTCCGGATGATCCTGTTTAATACGGCGGAGCACTTCAATGCCGTCAATTCCCGGCATCATCAGGTCAAGTACCATCACGTCCGGCTTATTCTCACGGGCCATCTCCAAAGCTTGCTCACCGTCATAGGCAATGGATGATTCCAGGTTTCTTGTTTTAAGTCTTTCCGACAGCGTGTTGACGAATTCCTTTTCATCGTCCACCAGCATAAAACGGGGCGGAGTTTCAACATTTGCCCAGGGATTAACCGATTCCATTTTATATTTTGGCCCCCGTCGGGTAGTGACATCCTTGACGCCGGGGATTTTTGATGCTTCTTCGGTCAGTTTTTTACGGTAGTGTTCCATTCGGACAACATTTTCATTTATCGATAAAATAACGCGGCCATCTTCCGAATGAACATCAACGAAAAGCCCGGCTTTAGCCAGTTCCAGTTCGACTTTGGCTGAAAGCAGGAAATCCGCGGCGGCCTTCCGGGAATGATCCGTAGTTTTTACCGGTTCGCTGGCCGAATACCGGCAAATCGATTCGATTATTTCGTCAACCGGGGTTTTGTCAACGGTCACCAGCATATCGTATAAGTCTTTTGCATAAGCCGATTGTTCGAAGAGATATTCGGTGCAATTGTGGTTTCGGTGGTCATCCTCTGTTATCATGCGGGAGACTTTTTTATCGGATTCACCGGTTTCCTTCAGGCCTGCCTGCAGGCGATAGTCGTTATTGGCGATCAGACAGACTCGCAGTACATGAGAAATTGTCCGGGGAATCAAGTGCCCCGCACAATGACAGATGATTACATTATCTTTCTGGATGAGTTCGGATAAGATAATTTTGAGACAGGCCAGGTTTTTCCCTCGCTCGCGAGTAAATTTATTCAGCAGGGGATCCGGGCCATAGAGAGATCGTTTCAATTTTTCCGGTTCAATATTATAACGGCCGGTGGTTTCTTCGAAGATTTTATCATCTAATATCGGATAATCGAGTTTTTCTCCCACACCTGCCGCTATTTCATCCACCTGGCAAAATAATCCCCCGAAAATAGTGATGATGGGCATGGCAAACCTCGTCTATTACAAAATCCTCGACTACCTGAAATATATTAAATTAACGCTTTTCAATTAGCAAGTCTTAAAACGAATCCGGAATATGCCTCTCTGATATAAAGCTCAAACTCTTTCCAAAAAAGGCTTGCCGCCCCAGTATGATTATTTTAACTTTGTCCGCAAATATCCCGGGATAAACCGAGTTAGGAAACATGCTCGTGGCACAGGTCTGAGGCACAGGGTTTGGCACAAAGTAAAATAACATATTTCCTTCCGTTTCTTGCCTGGTTCGATAAATACAATTTCGAGCGATTTCGCTCCGATTTGATCGGCGGACTAACGGTTGCTTTGGTCCTCGTACCGCAGTCAATGGCCTATGCTCAACTGGCCGGCTTACCTGCTTATTACGGTTTGTATGCCGCTTTTCTCCCTCCTATGCTGGCCGCTCTTTTCGGTTCCAGCCGTCAGTTGGCCACCGGGCCAGTAGCTGTTGTATCCCTGATGACGGCTACCGCTCTGGAACCACTGGCAACGGCCGGGAGCGAACAGTATATAGCCTATGCTATTTTGCTGGCTTTGCTGGTGGGGCTGTTTCAGTTTCTTTTGGGAGTTTTGCGTCTGGGGCTGGTGGTCAATTTCCTTTCGCATCCGGTTATCAGCGGGTTTACCGCCGCGGCCGCGATAATAATCGCCACTTCTCAGCTATCCAAATTGTTTGGCGTTTATGTTGACAGCGCCGCGCATCATTATGAAACGGTGTATAATGTCATCAAGGCCGCTCTGGTTTATACGCACTGGCCCACCCTGGCTCTGGCGGCGCTGGCTTTTACTATCATGATTCTTCTCCGCCGGACTATCCCGCGCATTCCCAATGTCCTGATTGCCGTGGCTATAACTACTCTGATTTCCTGGGCTATCGGATTCGAGAAAAATGAGCGCATCGATATAAACCAGATCAGATCAGAACAAGCATCTGGACTGATATCCGCTTTCAATAATTCGTATGACAAGCTAAATGAAAAATCTGATCTGAGAGTGTCGTTGAGGCAGAAACTGGATGAGGTGGAAAGCGAAAATGGTGGCCACTCACTGGAAGTTCTGTCAATAAAGCATCAACTGGAAAACATCAATATCGAAGTCGATCAAATAAAGGATGATATTCACGAATATAGAAATAAACTGCGGCGAATGTTATTCGTGGAGATCACGGATAGCGATAATCTAAAGCAGTTCGTTAGTGTTGATACTTTGTCATCATCCGAACACTCGGGCGGAAAATGGCGCTTGAAAGTGGGCGACAAGATGCTTGATACCTCGGCGCTACTCGTAACCGGCGGAGGAGCTGTCGTTGGCAATATCCCCCGGGGTCTGCCGGAATTCAAGATGCCCCATTTTAATTTTTCCACGGCCTTGGGTCTGTTTCCTATGGCCATGATAATCTCGCTTCTGGGTTTCATGGAGGCCATATCCATCGCCAAAGCCATGGCGGCCAAAACCGGGCAAAGGCTAAATCCGAATCAGGAACTCATCGGGCAGGGGATAGCCAATATTATAGGCTCGACGGCCCAGAGTTATGCCGTTTCCGGATCGTTCTCGCGGTCTGCCGTTAATATACAATCGGGGGCGGTTACCGGGCTTTCAAGCGTCATCAGCGGTCTGGTGGTGATGATCGTCCTGTTATTCCTGACACCGCTTTTATATCATTTGCCGCAGTCGGTTCTGGCCGCGATAATAATGATGGCCGTGGTCGGCCTGATAAATTTTAAAGCCTTTGTTCACGCCTGGCGGGCGCAAAGGTATGACGGTATTATCGGTCTGTGCAGTTTTACCGGGACGCTTGTTTTTGCTCCCCATCTTGACCGGGGGATTATAATAGGGGTCGTTCTTTCTTTACTGCTGTATCTCCTGCGCAATATGAAACCTGTTCTGGCGATGCTGTCGCTACATTCCGATGGTACTTACCGCAACAGGGCGCGTTTTGATCTCAGTCAATGCCGCCATATTGCGGTCATTCGTTATGCCGGTTCATTGTTTTTTGCCAATGTCAGTTACCTGGAAGACCAGGTTCTCGAAACAGTCAGGTCAATGCCCGGTTTGAAGCACGTGCTTATTGTTGGCAACGGGATTAACGAGCTGGATGCTTCCGGGGTCGATATGCTGGAAACATTGATCGAAAGGCTCCGGGGGTTGAATCTCGGTTTGTCGTTCAGCGGCCTGAATGATTCGGTTTATGATACCATGCGGCGCACCGGTTTGCTGGCTCAGATCGGGCGGGAAAACTGTTACCGCAATGCCTCGCGGGCCATAAGCAGTATCTGGAAATCGACCCATGAAGATTCCGATGAAAAATACTGTCCGCTGAAATTTGCCCCGACCCTGAAGCTTGAAGTCGATGAAAAGGCTAAGAGTGAATGGCAGGAACAGTACCGCCGCAAGGAGTGAGTTTTTACTTCTGGCTCAACGCTTCGGTTAAATCCATATAACAGATTGTAGAATAACTACTTATATAATCACCAAAATCTTTGCATGACATAAATATTTATTATCTGATGCCGATAATAAGAAAAATAAATTATATCAATTTGGGCTGTCAGGAGTGTGCCGATGAGCGAAAGGCGAACGCACGAAAGACAAAGCCCCAAAAAGTATCCGACAGTTTTTAATTACCAGACAGGCGATCCGATCGGGAAACTGGCCAATTTATCGGCCGATGGGGCCATGCTGATCACTGAAAATCCCGTTAAAAAGGCTACTATTCTAAAGTGCCGTATCGGGCTAAACCACAAAATCCTGGGACTCCATGAGATCATATTCGACGCCGAGTGCCGCTGGTGCCGGAGGAATATCGAAGCCGACCGGTGGGAGTCCGGGTATCGGCTGAGTATGACAGGAATCCATAAGGGGCTGGTATCTTATTTAACCTTAAAATACGGTCTGGATGAATGGGGGGACGAATCGGTGGGCGACGTCCTGACCATTGAACTGGAAAGCCGCCGAAATTCCACTCGGTTCGAGTTTAAGGATACTTTTCCTGTTTTTGAAAAGAAGGGTTACCGGCAAATCGGGTTGATGGCCGATCTCAGTGTTCAGGGAGTAAGGCTTGTCAGCCGGAAACCTATTGAAAAAAACGAGCTTTTGAATTTGCGAGTGATGCTTCCTTTTAAGATTTTTCAGCAGGAATATCTGGTATTCGAGGCCCGTTGTATGTGGTGCAAGGGCCGGCCGGATAATAATGAATTCGATTCCGGTTACAAAATAGAGCAGATTTCAGAAAAAGATGCGGCTATTATACTGCATCTGTTGATTCATCACGGTCAACCGCGGGAAACACAAAAGAGGATTCAGGTTATCGACTGAATTGTTTACTAAATCCTCAGACGGTTATTAGGGAAAACCGGGAGTCTTTGTTATCGATTCCCGGTTTTTTTATGTGCTTTACAAGTTAATAGGTGGTCGAACGGTTTCTGATGTATTTGACGTGATTAGGTGTTTAGTTTTCAATAGATTTCTGCTGGCCTGTTCGTTATTTCTATAGAATAAAATGTTCCATGAATCGATTTTTCATCCCGCCCACTTATTTTCGAATGGGTTATTATACAAAAATTCTTTCATCAAAAATGGACCAAGATGCGGGGAGCAGACCGGCCTGCCTGAACCTGCGACAATTTGATGCGACACGAGGAAGACTAACGGACCCTACCAAACTCTTGTTTACTCTCTAATTTATTGTGGACTCATTCCTGATATGCCAAAGCTACAACACCACGTCTCAACTTGCAACGCCCCGAGTCAGGATTACCCTGAACCGCCGCAAGTTGAAAGCCTTCAGTATCGGGCCGTCCCGTCCGATCCTATTCATAGAGTAAAAAAACCATTCGTGAAAATGGTATGTTTTGACTATATTACAGCCATACCTCATAGTTATAGGAGCAAAAAGATGCGCTTTTGCATTGCACTTGCAACCATTTTGATACTTGGCAGTTGTCTGGTAGCGCTGGCTGAGGTGCCACAGATTATCAGCTATCAGGGACGTTTGACCGACGCCTCCGGTGAGCCGGTGGGCGATGATCTTTACATACTGGAATTCAGAATCTACGGTAGTGAAGCCGGCGCGGATCTGTTGTGGTCCAGCGCTGAGCAGAAGGTCGACATCGCCGAAGGCTTGTTTACGTACAACCTGGGTTCGAACACTCCTTTTCCGAAGGAACTTTTCACCACGGCCGGGGAGCGCTATCTCGCTATCGTCGTGAGCGGGGAACCCGAGAGTACCCCCAGGATCAGGTTGGTCGCCGGTCCTTACTCCCTGCAGGCAAGCGTCGCCAGTGACCTGGAATGCTATGAATGTATAACCAGTACGGAGTTGGACGATGACGCCGTCACCGCCTCCAAGCTGGCAAACAATGCTGTTTTGGGAAGTAACGTCATTGACGGAAGCCTGTCGGCCCTGGATCTCCTTGACAATGTCGGCCTGGCCACATCGTTCGAAAGTAGCGTAACAATCCAGAATGATGTCACTACAATCGACAGTGTTATCATATCGGTGCCTGCTCCCGGATATGTCCTGATAATTGCCAGCGGCTGGCTTGAAATGTTACCCACTTATTCTCACCTCCTGGGCAATGCAAGGTTCACGGTTGTTACCAGGGCTGACTACATGTACCTAATCGACGTCGTGGTTGGCTATGCCAACAGGGTCATGAGTTCCACAACTTACGAGTGGCACAACTTGTGTTTCAGTAAAGTGTTCGAGGCCGACACTGCCGGATACTATCGGTACTATTTCAATGGTGATCGGGGATACGATTCCGGGACCGTTAATATACGGTACGTCAGAATGACGGCGGCCTACGTTCCACTGCTGTATGGTGGCACGGATAAGATGGTGGCGGATGGATCAGGATACGACCTGACCGAAGCTGAGACGGTGACGTACACCGATAACACTTCCCCGGACGGAGCGACTGTCACCGGTCACGTCGTGGATTTGCGCCAGTTCGAGGTAAACGCCCTCCGGAAACGGCTTGAGGCCGAGAAGGCCGAAAACGAACTGCTCCGAGCGCGGCTGAAATCGGCCGGGAACTGACCGGGCCTCTGGCGGTTGACCCAGCCTTCAGGGCCTGTTGAAAAAGTATGATATTTCGTTGTCATTTATCAGTTAGTAGTGCAGTGATAATAAATGTCATCATCGCTCGATAAAGTCGGCAGATTTCGAAAGAGGGGGTGAACCTGCGTATGTTGCCGATTTTGTTAATAAACATTTCAATCACACTTGGACTTTTGGTAATCAGCCAGGCAAACGGGTGGATGGCAAGCCACTGGTGGTTGGTATAGAATCATTTGAAGATATTTTTGCTACCTTTCTTGAATGTACATATCTTGGGTCACCAAAGTGCCTTCGGTTGACAGAATACCAGGTCGTGGAGCTGGATACATTTGTTAGAAGCCCGGCTGATCGTTATAAACATATTTCGACAAATATACCAGGGGACAAACCCTTTATATCTCGCGTAAACAAAGAAGAATATACTTTTGGAGATCGAATTTTAGGACAAGAAGATAAAATATGTATATAAAAAGTGTAAACCATCTGCCCGGAATAAACTGTAAAGGATGTGCCCGGAATATACCTAAAAAGCTGGGGGATAGGGATTCGAACCCCAATACTACGGTCCAGAGCCGCATGTCCTGCCGTTGGACGATCCCCCAGTTATTAAATCAGTAAATAATAACCGTATAATAAACTTCTACTGCCAAAGAACTTTCAGAAAACAACCGCAAAACAGTGTTACCACCCTGCGGTTGTGATCGTGAATATATTCAATTTATCGACGCTGTCAAGAACCAATTTAACTCTTATTTGCGTGCTCCTAAAAAAGATTTCCTATTTCTAAATCCCTCGCCAAAATGCGGGGGCCTCATCCTAAGGAGTTTGATTTTTTCCTGTGACCTATTTGGTCAGGATCATCCGGCGCGTCTGGCTGTAATTGCCGCCCGAAAGGCGGTACATATAAACACCGCTCGACAGATGATCGGCCTCATAAACGAAGCTGTAAGTCCCGGCCGGTTTGCGGCCCAGTAATAGCCGATCCACCCGGCGGCCGGTAATATCGAAGACCTCGAATGTCAAATCGGTAGCTTCATCGACGCTGTAAGCAACAGTCGTCGAGGGATTGAACGGGTTGGGATAATTCTGTTTCAGTTCGAAGGCCGAGGGCATCTGACCGGAGGGATCGTCGACACCGCTTTTGAGAATATCGATTGAGCCGTTAAACAAGTCCAGGGCCATGATGGCCATGTTGACATCATAGATTTCATTGAGATACAGGGGCCATTCATCGGTGAATTCGATACTGGTGATCCCTTCAGCACCATCCTTTACGGTAAAATACAGGACAAAAAGTGTTGCATCATCGGCCAGAGTTACCGAACTGCCGGCATTAGCCAGCCAGTTGAGGTTTATTTCACCGGCGATATCGACATTGTCGGTCACATCCGAGATGGAAACTTCCTGCACGGAATCGGCCTGCAGTAAATTGCTGTCATAGGTCAAATACAGCTGGAACCCGGCGACATCGACGAAATCGACGACCGTGACCGGCAGACCGATGCGATCCTGCGGCGAACCTACGGTGGAACCGATGTGCAGTTCCACCGCCTGCGCGGCGGGAATCAGGAAAAGGAGCGCAAAAACAAGAGTGAGTAGCCTGGCGTATTTCATAATCAAACTCCTGAGCCGTAAACGGCTTTTTCAAACATAGAGGGAGCCGGAGTTAATAACAACTCCGACTCCCTCCATCTCACCTTGCAAAATTCCGAAACAAACGCGACATAAAGCCAATTACTTCAGCAGAACCATCTTTTTGGTTTCACTGAAATTACCGGCCTGGAAGCGATACAGGTAAATACCCGAGGCAACCTGCTCGCCATTATCATTGTGGCCATCCCAGCGAATACTGATTTCACCGGCGGCGCTGTAGTCGCGATATTCACGTATTTTTTCGCCGTTGATGGCGAATATAGTCAGGCTGTACTGCCCGGCTTCCTGCATAACCGCCTTGATGGTAGTCTCGGGGTTAAACGGGTTGGGGCTGTTCTGGTACAGCGCATAAGCATTCGGTAATGAACCGGAACCGTTGGACATCAACACCGCGCCCTCGGTTTCGACCGGATAACCGTTGCCTTCATAATCACCGATGACAACATCATCGACAGTGATTTCAGTCGTTCCCGTGAAATACTGGGAAGCTTCGAAGGTAACTTCGATAACTGCCGTTTCACCGGAAGCGGAGACGGTGTTGTTGATATCCGACCAGACAACATGAATGGCGTTGTCGGTATTGTTGACATAAGCACCGGTAAGCAGATCGCTGTCGATCGCTTTTACTTTGAGGTAATCGCTGTTATAACCCAGATGCAGTTCAATACCGGCCATTACATCGACATCGGACAGATAAACCGGAACGGTGAAAGTTTCACCCGGAGTGACTTCGAGGTCATTCAAAGTGAGATAGGCTTCCGGCAGGTTAAAGCCGGACTTGAGAGCCATCTTGGAAATGTTCCAGGTTTCATCCACATCACCCAAACGAACACCAATGAAATCGGGGGCGGTAACATCGACGCCATTGATGGAGAAGCCGATTTGGTTGCTGAACGCATACCAATTGCTCATTTCAATCGGGTAACCGGAATTGATGAATTTCCAGTTGCCACCCGGCAGATCACCTTCCAGCTTAGCCAGATAGAGGCGGATGTAAACCACATCCATGACCATTACACTATGACTGACATCAACGTCAGCCGCGATCATCTGGTATGGATTGGCAAATGTGTTCAGGAAAGCCAGGTGGCGTTCGATCTTAATAGCGTCGAGAATGTTGACGCCGCCGTCGTGTTCGGTACGCGAAGCGGTCAGAGTCCAGTTGTTGGGTGCGATGTCATAGAAGGCATAATCGCCGGCGCCATCGGTAGTGGTGCTTTGGAGAATCTTGGGCATCTCCATTTCATCCAGATCAATGGTAACATCAGGAACGCCCTGAATCATGTCATAATAAACGACATGGCCGTACACATCGGCCAGCGGTTGGACGATGGCGACTTCGCCGTCACAGGCCAACAAATCGTAAAGCTCTTGAGGGTTATCAGGGGATACCATCTGAACAAGTTCGAAAGGATCCATCCAGTTGACCAGGGAAACATCGCCCACATTGCCGACAACATTGAACCACAGAGTGGCTATTATGCCGCCTTGAGGAACAGTAAATTCACTGCCGACGGCGGTCCAGATATAGTGTATGGCGCCGTCGGTCATTCCAACAGTGTAGTCGGTGATATAATCCGACTTAACCGGGGTAGAGGCGGGGGTGATGACCGAAGGATCAAAAGCAATGTGGAATTGTCCTCCGGCCAGGTCCGCTATTTCTCCGTAAGCATAAATCGGTACACCGATCATCATATCGATACCATACTGGGCCTCTACATTAGCGATGTCAAAGGAGCAAGCGCCGCAATCAATAATCGTCATGGTGAAGGTGACGGTTTGCGGGGAGCCTTCGGCACCATCGGCTGTTACCGTAGTGGTGAACTCATGATATCCCAAGGACAGGCCGCCGGTATTGATCGAGAAATCGACGGCGCTCGGAGCGGTTCCACCGGTAGCCGAGAAATCAATCTCAGCCACATCAGTCAGGGTCCAATCCAGCGTACCGGTTCCGGCATTGGTAATATTAAAGGAACTGCCGAGATCGGATCCGAGGCAGATATTGCCAAAGTTAAATTCGACCGGACTGACACTGAGAACCGGTTCCTCGGTGGATTCAAGTTGAAGTAATACAACTACCGTATCCGCTTCATATATACCGTTGCTTGCGAAGAAGACAGTGTCTATGTAACTGCCGGCACCCATCCCGGTGGTATTAACGGCGAAGTTAACCATCTGGTCAGCACCACCGGATGTCGGCGATACGGTTAACCATGCTACTTTCCAGTTCAGGGTCCATTCGAGAGTGCCGCCGCAGGGGTTGGTAACTTGAAGATTAACCGAGGGAATAGCTTCGCCCACATCGCCGGTAAACGCGATAGTGTTAGTCGGGAAGCTGAAGCATGGTTCTTCGGAGACGGTTAAGTTAATAACCGCAAATACAGGGTAGTTTTTTGCTTCATCAACGCTAATAAATACGGTGTCAACGTAATCACCGGCCGCAAGACCAGTAATATCGACAGAGAGGATAATGTCATCAGTCTCGGTCCCGGTGGTAGGGTTAATACTCAGCCATGTACCTTTTGCCAGCATTGCGGACCAGTAAAATGAACCTTCGCCATAATTGCTTATATCCAGAAGCTGATCCGTAGGATTAGTGCCAGTTTGAGAGGAGAAATTGAATTCTTCTCTTACAGTCAAATTGACTGTAATATCCTGGGGAGAATCAGTCGTGCCTTCAGCACCGCTGACGGTAATAACCTCTTGATAACTACCGGCCGCCAGACCGGTCAGATCAACCGTGAAGGTTACGGTTGCAGCATTGGTGCCTGAGGTCGGATTGATAGTCAGCCAGGAGGCATCGTTACCACTGATCATCCATACCAGATCGGCATCGCCGCAATTGGAGATATCGATAGTCTGGTTGAAACTTTCACCGATTAGTCCGCTGAAATTCAGTTCATTGGCGGAAAGCGCCAGACAGGGCGGGTCGATGAGAGTCATAGACACGTTAACGGTCTGCGGCGAATTGGAAGCCTCAGCATCGGTAACAGTAATGACATCATTGTAAACGCCAGCCGGCTGATTACTATCGAATGAAAGCGTCAGGGTTCCACCACCGGAACCTGAAGTCGGGTCGATGGTGAGCCAGCTTTCGCTATTGGAAGCGGTCCAGGCCAGGGTGCCGCCGCCGTTATTAGTAATGGCAACTGTTGCATCACTGATGGCCTCGCCAACGATACCGTTAACGTCAACAGTGGTCGGATCAAGGGCGATAATTGGAGCCGCTCCGGCAACCGTAAGTGAAACGCTCGCTGTCTGAGGCGAATTATCCGTCATATCATCAGTAATAACAATCTCGTCAGTGTATGTACCGGCCGTCAGACCGGTAATATCAACCGTCAGAGTTATGCTGGTGCCATCGGTGCCGGTAGTCGGGGACAGCGTCAACCAGCTTTCGCTGTTGGATGCTGTAAAGTCCAGGGCTATATCGCCGCTGTTGGTTACCGTTAAGGACTGTGTCACAGGATTGCCACCACCTTCGGTAGCCAGGAATTCAAAACTGCTTTCACTTAAAACAATATGACCCGGGGTCGTTGAAACGGTAACGTCAAGGTTAACATTGACTTTTACAGGGCTGTTAGTAGCGTTTCCATCGTAGATGGTTACGGCATCGGTGTAAGTTCCGGCTGTTAAACCGGAGATATCAACCGACAGAGTGATCATGTCGCCGTCGCCGCCGCTTGTAGGATTGATTGTCAACCAGCTTTCGTCGTTGTAAGCGGACCAAGCCAAAGTGCCGCCACCGGTGTTGGTTACGTAAATACCGCCGTCGGATGGATTGGCACCGCCTTCCTCAGCACTGAACCCAACACTGGTGACATCGGTATTGATTGTCGGGGGAGGTTCGTTGACATAGAGCACGATATTAACCGTTTGCGGGCTATTGCTGGCATTGGCGTCGGTAAACGTTGCCGCATCAGTGTACATCCCGGTAGATAAACCCGAAATATCAACCGAGAAAGTCACCGTAGCTCCGGTGCCGCCGCTGGTGGGATTAATCGTCAGCCAGCTTTCATTATTGGAAACGGTCCAGGCCAGGGTGCCGCCGCCGGTATTGGTGATGGTTACATCCTGGTTGGCGGGATTAGATTCGCCCTCTATCGCTTCAAACTGAAGAGATGTGGTCGAGACGGTAATTTCGGGAACCTCTAATACGGTCAGGGTAACTTCGGCCGTCTGAGGATCATTGGTTGCGGCCGGATCGGAGACTGTTACATAATCAGTATAAGAACCCGGGGTTAGACCGGTAATATTGACTGACAGGGTAATGGCATCGCCGTCGCTACCGGAAGCCGGGGCGATTGTAAGCCAGCTTTCATTGTTGGAAGCCGTCCAGGCCAGAGTACCGTCGCCGCTGTTGTTAACGGTTAAATACTGATCAGCAGGATTGGAACCGCCTTCATTAGCTTCAAAGGTAAATGAGGCGGCTGAGAGGTCGATGGTCGGTTCCGGGGCGGCACAACCGCCTTCGCCCAGTTCTATCTGACCGCTGACAAACTGGGGATTGAATCCTTGCCCGTCGACAGTGGTGTATACATAATCACCGATATCACCCGCCGTAAAATTAACACAACCGCTTGTAACCGAAGGGTCAACAGTAAAATATATTTTGAAAAGTGCTAATCTGCCCGGTCCGACAGGCGTCCCGAAACCCAAGCCTCCGGCCAGTAGAGACTGACCGAGAGTATCAATAGATACGGGTTTCCATGACCAGTTTTCTACCGGCGAACCGACATAGGAAACCGAGTCAGGTATAATATCGGGATTATCCCATAGAATGGGTGTACTGAAACTGATAAATCCCTCATCGCAGAAGTATTCAAAATCGACCACAAATTGAGTGGGAACAGTGGCATAACTGGCCGATATTACAATACCGGTATCAGCAATGCCGGGATCCGGGACCATAGCTTCAAGGGCCATAAGGTCCCCGGCGGACTTGGCATCATCCTGCGCCAAAGCAGTCACGCCAAACGCGAATATAGCGATCAGGGTGAAGAGAATCACATGAGTCTTCCTCATCGCCAACCTCCAATTTCAATAATTAAAACAATCTCCCCCTACGAAAGAAGTAAAAGGGGCATTAATTTTTGTCTTCAGGAAAGACATCTGGGCTCATTTACTTCAAATATAACAGAGTTTAAACCATTGTCAACTATTAAAGTGCAGGTAAAATTGTTCTATTTTTGAACGATTCAGGGACTTTATTTCAGAGTCTTGTTTTGCCTTTCAATGAACAGCCAAAACAGGATTATTCCCAGCCCCAAACCGAGACTATCGCTGAGAAAATCCAGCCAGTCCGCCTGACGGCCGGGAATATATATTTGATGCCATTCGTCCAGGGCGGCGAATGCCAGAGAAAAGAGCATAAAGAATGCGTAACGTGTTGTTGTATTATATTTTATCTTTGTCGCGCAAATGGCTCGCAATCCCAGTAAAGCAAAGATCATATATTCCAGTCCGTGAGCCAGTTTATCCAGAAATTTGATACCCAAGTCGGGATCCGGCAAACGGGGCAAGGATGATACTAAAAGAACCAGAGTGGCATAGACAATAAAGGGTAAATGAGCCTCCCCCCGTATAGTGGACACGTCTAAAAGATAGTGTTATCTTAACGCTGTCAGGAGGTGTTCGCATGTCAAAGAATGGAACCCGTCGGAATTTTGACCGGGCCTTTAAGGTGGAAGCTGTCCGTCTGATCACCGAAGAGAAGCGGAAGGTAGCCGAGGTTGCCCGAGAGCTGGATATTGATGCCAATCTTTTGCATCGGTGGAAACGAGAGTTGTCTGAAGACGACAACGGGGCCTTTCCGGGCAAGGGTCATCAGAGTCCTGAGCAGGAGGAACTTCGGCGCTTGCGTCGGGAGTTAGCTGATGTTAAAGAGGAACGTGACATCTTAAAAAAAGCGATTTCGGTCTTCTCGCGCCGGCCGAAGTGAAGTATGGCTTTATTCGCGATCATCGCCGTGAGTATCGGGTAACTCTGATGTGCCGCGTATTTCAGGTGTCTCGCAGTGGGTATTATGCCTGGGTGAACCGTCCCGAGAGTCGCCGGGGCGTTGAGAATCGTCGGTTGCTGTCGCAGATCAGGATTGCGTATGACCGCAACCGCGGTGTGTACGGTTCGCCGCGGATTACCGAAGATCTTCGGGATCAGGGCCATGTGTGTAACGAGAAGCGAGTGGCGCGGTTGATGCGTGTGCATGGAATCAGGGCTAAGACGGTTCGAAAGTTTAAAGTGACGACCGACTCGAAACATACTCTCCCGGTGGCACCGAACCTGCTGGATCGTCAGTTCACGGTGTCTCGTCCCAATGCGGTCTGGGTGTCGGATATCACCTATATCTGGACCTCGGAGGGGTGGTTGTACCTGGCCGGGATCGTGGATTTGTATTCGCGCCAGGTGGTCGGCTGGGCGATGAGCAGCCGGATCGATGGGCAGTTGACGCTGTCGGCCCTGCACCAGGCGATTGCCCGTCGACATCCCGATCGAGGTTTGCTTCACCACTCCGATCAGGGGAAACAATACGCCGCCGATGATTACCGGAACCTGTTGACCGATCATGGCATGGTGGCCAGTATGAGTCGGACCGGGGATTGCTGGGATAATGCCGTGATGGAATCGTTTTTCGGGACGCTCAAGACGGAAATGGTATATTTTGAGAAATTTTCAAGCCGAGAGGAGGCCGCAACGAAGATTTTTGAGTATATTGAGGTGTTCTACAATCGCCAGCGGCGACACTCGACTCTGGGGCAACTCAGCCCGGTCGAGTTCGAGCGAAGAAACGGCTTTGACAAGAGTCTCGGCTCTAAAAAGCCAAAATAGTATCTTAACCCCCTGTCCACTTTTTGGGGGGAAGGTCAAGTATGTATTTTCTCTATAAGACTGGTGGCCCACCCTTTGCGTTAGCTAAGGGTGGGTTCCCGCTTGGTGCGTTTCATTTTCCCCCCAAATCCCCCGTTAATACCAAATCCGCTTAACTAATTAACGACTCGAAATATTTTTATCAGGGGAGACAGGCAAAAAAATTAAAAATTTTTACGCAAACGAACCCATCTATATTGCTAATCCAAAGCAAGCCGGAAGGTTATGAATGGCTTTTAACTCTTGAAAGTGCCAGAAATATCCCGATCAAAATCAATCCGCCGCCTACGTAAGTTGCCACCGCGGGATATTCATGGAAAATAATCGCACCAAAAATCGTCGCCCCAATAGGTTCGCCCAGAATCGTGACCGCCACCAGATGAGCCTTGATATATTTTAACAGATAATTATAAAGCGTGTGGCCCATGATAGTCGGAATCAGCGCCAGCAGGAAAAACAATAACCAGACCTTAGGCGTGAACCCGGTCAGGGGAGAGGCCGAAAAGAAACTGATTAGCAAAAGTGTCCCGGCGGCGATGGCATAAACGGGTAAAACATAGCGGCGATTATCGATTGTCTGGCGTACCCGCCGTCCTAACAGCAGGTATATCCCGGCCAGAAAGGCCCCGGCCAGAGCCAATAGATCGCCGAAAAGATGATCGCCGCCCAGTTGAAAATCAGAAACGGATATAATTACCATCCCGGCAAAGGCCAGCACCATGCCCAGGATGGTGCGCTTATTTATTTTATCGCCCCACCAGAAATGTTCGACTATTGCCACAAAGAACGGTTGGGTGGCCACGATTATCACTGAGTTGGAAATAGAAGTATATTTAAGCGATGTTATCCAGGTCGCGAAATGCAGTCCCAGCGCAATCCCTGATGCGAGCATAAACATTTTCTCGCGCCCCGACAATTTTATCCACTGCGCCCGGAAACCTTTGATAGCCGGGATCAGCACCAAGAGCACGGCAAATGCCATGCGATAAAACGCTGTCGAGATGGGATCGGCATCGGCCAGACGAATAAAAATCGCCGCCCAGCTCACTGCTATTGTCGCGATCACAAGAGTCAAATATAAACTGGCCCTCTGCATGATCTGATGATATGACATGACATTTTCGCGGTCAATTTGATTATGATTGTGAAAGGCCACTATTAATTAAACTGCGCGCATCAAGACAACCGGCAATCGAAAATTTTAAATAAAAAAAAGGCGGCCGCAGGCAGGGGGGGGAGGCAAGCGACCGCCGACCAGGATCAAAGTATGCAGTGCGAGTAGAATTCCCGGCCATTCGGGCCATGAGGGGCATATGGCCCTTAGGGTTTTTCTATGTCTAACAACAGATTTATTTGAAAAAGGTTCAAATAAATCCTGCATTATTTTCCGGTTGGAATATACCTGTTTTTTAGATTTTGTAAAGATTTTTTGATAAAAAAACCCGGCCTTTTTGGCCGGGTTTTGTATCAAGAATCAGTGTTGTGGTTCAACCAGTTAGCTAAGATAGGCCCTCAACGAGCGACTGCGCGACGCGTGGCGCAGACGGCGGATGGCCTTTTCCTTGATCTGGCGGACCCGTTCGCGGGTCAAATTGAACCGCGCTCCGATTTCTTCCAGAGTCAACGCTTTTTCCGAATTAAGCCCGAAATAAAGATTAATAACTTCCGCTTCGCGCGGCGTCAGGGTATCCAGGGCTTTTTCAATTTCGATTTTAAGCGATTGCTCCAAAAGCGATTCGTCGGGACCGGGCTGATATTCATCTTCAAGGATGTCAATTAACGAATTATCCTCGGAAACGGAAAACGGTTGATCCAGCGAAAGATGAGAATTCGATATTTTCAGCGTGTCGGCCACTTCATTCTCGGAAAGTTCCAGTTCCTTGGCAATTTCATCCGGGGAAGGGTTTCGCCCGTAAGTCTGCTCCAGCGAAGAGGAAACCTTACCGATTTTGTGAAGGGTGCCGACGCGGTTGAGAGGCAGTCTTACTATACGGCTTTGCTCGGCCAGAGCCTGCAGAATTGCCTGCCTGATCCACCAAACCGCATAGGAAATGAACTTGAATCCTCGCGTTTCATCGAACCGCTTGGCCGCCTTTATCAAACCGATGTTTCCTTCGTTGATTAAATCCGCCAGTGAAAGGCCTTGATTTTGATAATTTTTGGCGACGCTGACAACAAATCGGAGATTGGCTTTGGTCAATTTTTCCAAAGCAGTCATATCTCCCTGTTTTATGCGTCGAGCCAGTCTTACTTCCTCGCTGGCGTTAATCAACGGCGTCGAGCCAATCTCGCGCAAATACAGGTCGAGGCTACGATCCTCGTCCCGATAACGTCTCGACAATTTAGCCACTTATTCCTCGAAGCCTCCTGTTTATTTCAAAAACGAAGGTCCTACCGGCCGGTGCTTAAACCCACCCAGCGAGTATTTCCTTCAGTATCATAGATAATGAGCGAAATGGACTTTTTAGAGTCCCGTAAAGTGCTTACCGCTTCGCGGTAGGCATTTATGTCCGTGATCTTGTATTTATCAATCTCTATAATTATTACGCCGGGAACTATGTTTCTGTTGTAGGCCGGCGACCCGGGAACTACTTCAGTTACAATTACTCCGCCGTCACCGGGATAACTGACACCCAGACGGTAAGCCAGTTCTGGCGTACAATCGGCTACCGCCATGCCCAGCCAGTAATCTTCCACATAAGGAATCTGACGTTCCGATTGTATTGCCTGCAAGGCGCGCGATCGATCCCCGATCTCGACTTTCAAAGACATCGGCTCACCGTTACGGATTATGTCCAGTTTGACGGTTTCATCAATAGATGACGATGCGATTTTGAAGCGGAAATCATTAACATCGTCAAAAGTTTTTCCGTTATAATGAGTTATGACATCACGCGGCTTTAAACCGGCCTGTGCGGCCGGGGAGCCATTGATAACCTTGTCAAATATAACCGCCGGAGTTGTCAGGTGTAAATCGTTAGCTATTTCCTGCGGAATATCACGTAAATCGGATATGCCCAGCCAGCCGCGGGTAACTTTACCGTTGGCGATCAAATCCGGGACAACTGCTCGGGCATAATCTATCGGGATGGCAAAACCGATACCGACACTGCCGCCGCTGGGCGATGTTATGGCGGCATTAACACCGATAGCCTCACCGTTCAAATTAAGCAATGGCCCGCCGGAATTACCGGGATTGATAGTCGCATCGGTCTGAATATAATCCTGATAAATTACGTCACCCTCGGCAAAGCGCAAATTTTTTCTCCCCTTGGCTGACACCACTCCGGCCGTAACCGTCCGATCCAGACCCAACTCCGGGAAAGGATTACCGATGGCTACTACCCATTCGCCGATGCGCAGGTCATCTGACTGGCCGAAAGGTATATACGGCAAGTCATCATCAGCATCGATTCTCAGGACCGCCAGATCAGTTCCCGGGTCGGTTCCAACCAGCTTTGCCTGGACTTCTTTCTCGCCGGACAGGAGTACACTAATTCGGCTCGCGCCGGCCACGACATGATTATTGGTCAGGATAAAACCATCCTTGCGGAAGATGAATCCGGAGCCATATGAGCGCGAAGCACGGGGACGTTCCAGACCAAAAAGACGAAGATATTCGTCGAAAGACGTAGCCGCCCGGGTTTCGTTCTGGGCCTGTACATTTACTACGGCATCGCGGGTTTTGGAGACAACATCAATAAACGGCGTGGAAAAATCAGCAGTTCGTCCCATGCTATTAGGTTCAAGTATATCGGCATGCTCACGGGCTACCGGAGAAGCCGGGAGATCAAGCATGGAAGCTATAATTATACCCACAATTATAAACAGAAAGGTAAAATAGACAGAAGAAAGAAAGCGCCTCCTGGCGCCGGAATTTCCCACTCTCAATGTACTTCCTCCAAAAGGGACAGCTACTTATTATACGACAAATTATAAGGCTGTCAAGTTTAAATTATTTTTGCAATCCACCGTTTTTCTACTATTAATACCAGAAATTGGGAGGCCCGGTTCCCGAAATCTTTGCCTTTGAAGATATACGGATATCAGAGGCAATAGTTCGGTTATTTATTAAGGGATTGTATCAGATTGCGGAATTGGTGATTACCAGAATTTTCATTATGCGCCGCCCGGCCATTTCCATTACTCGCAAGCGGCAATTTCGCCAGTTGAAAGAATCGCCTTCGTGAGGCACCGACCCGGCCAAATCATAAATGAGGCCTCCAACGGTTTCGAATTCGTCCTGATCCAGTTCGATATCCAGTTCTTCGGCCAACTCATCCAGAGACAGCGATCCGGCAATCTCAATGTTGCCGTTATCCAGATGGGTAATCTGGATCTCATGGGGGTTGTCATCCTCGTCTTCAATATCACCCACTATTTCCTCGAGGATATCTTCCAGAGTTACCAGCCCGGCCGTTCCTCCGAATTCGTCGATAACTATAGCCATGTGGGTTTTGGTCTTCTTAAAATCAGCCAGTACCTGATCGATTTTCTTGTGTTCACTGATTCTCAGGACATCCCGGACATGATTGGTGATCCTGAAATTCCGGCGCTCATCATCGCTCAGATGCAGTAGATCTTTCACTTTGAGCAATCCGATGATATGGTCGAGATTTTCTTTATAGACAGGATAGCGTGAGAAACCGTATCTCTGAACGGTATTAGAAATAAAATCCAGGTTTGCCTGCTCGTCAAACCCGATTATATCCAGCCGAGATACCATGATTTCTTCGGCTTCGGTAACATCAAGCTGAAAAATCTGGTGGATCATTTCCTTTTCATCCGCTTCTACGATAGGTCCCGTAATCCCGGCCGTTTCAGCCAGAGTTTCGATAGCCCGTTCGACAATATCATCCTTGTTCTCTTCCGATATTTCCTCACGCCGGGCCGGTACGGCTCGCCGAAAGAGGATAATAATCGGCGAACCGACGGAATACATCAGGCTTATAATAGGGAGGAACTGAACCAGACGCCTCTTTATCCTTTCGCGCGGAGTTCGTCGCGGCAGATAGATGATCAGCAGGACAGTTATAAACCAGGTCAGAGACAGCGTCACGGCATAAATGACTTCTTGGGGAATCTCATCCCAGATACAAAGCTCTCGCGCCAGGGCTAAGGATAAAATACCGATTACAATGCTCGCGCTAATCCTGACAATCAGAGCCAGTTGAAACAGCGCGCGCGGACTTTTAGTAAATT
>Ga0272443_10002549_pt1 | contig 23044 bp, 21 predicted proteins | sample SSMAcet12_FD_193581 | JGI IMG/M metagenome (GOLD analysis project Ga0272443, IMG submission 193581) | Marine sediment archaeal communities from Little Sippewissett salt marsh, Falmouth, MA, United States - SSM-Acet-12 | ecosystem: Environmental > Aquatic > Marine > Wetlands > Sediment ...
AGTCGAATGTATGCGCCGCGCCATCGCATGCCTCGACCCGGATGATCCGGAGGTGGTGGCGCGTCGTTTCGAGATGTGCCAGACGTGGCGCGACGCCGAGAATTTCGCGCTGGCAGCCGACGAGGCCGGTGCAATCGCACACGATTTCCCCGGTACGGAACATGCCGGCCGGGCGCGCTACTTGCGGATCACCTATCTCGTCGAGGCTGACGCCTATCGTACGGCGCTCAAGGAGATCGACGCGGCGATGGAAGACCCTCTCTGCGCAGACTACCGCAACGAGATGCTCTATCGCAGGTGGAAGTGTTTTCGGAAGGAGGGCATGGTCCATGAAGCCAATACTGCGCTGAGGTCTTTTCTCAACACGTACCCGGATGATCCGTATGGGGCGGAGATGTATTTCGCCGTGGGAGTCGATTGCCTGGCAACGCAGCGGTACAGCGAAGCCCAGAGCGTCTTCCAGGTGCTGGTCGATCGCTACCCCGATTCGTGGTGGTCGCAACGCACAAAACCGCTCCTCGAAAAAATCGCAGCCCTGGACGACGGGGCTGCGATGGCAGGTGATGGTTCGCCAAAGATGGATCTGCCGAGGCCTTGAACGGCCTCTGTGCAAAGACGGCTGGGGCTTGGGCGGCGATGCGGACCCTGGGACACCGCTTTCCGTTCCCTGAAGATGTCGCGCGCCGGACCGTTTTGATCCGGCTGCACCGTGAAAGGGGCCGTGTTTGTGGTTTTCCGCGCGCGCGGAAAGAGGCAGCCGCCTCATGCAGCCGCCCTTTCCAGTTCGATGGGTTTATTCAGGAAAGGTTTTGTTTCCTTGCTCATCAGACTATTCCCTGCCGCGGGTGCCAAGTCAAGCATGTACAGTCATGCGAGGCTGATTCACCCATTTCCATCTGCACAAAGTTCCATTCCCGAAAGTCGATAGCAGTCCGGTAACGTAGGGGGTGATGCCGGAAAGCGGTAGAAGACAACACATTCTTCCACCCGTTAGCGCGGATGCGATGAAGGAGGGGGCTGGAAACAACGCCGGCAGCGCGGCTCGTAGCTTTCCGGGCCGCCGATCATCCTCGCATTGGCAGGCAGGGGGGCGATGCGTTGCGTGTATGTCGCCGGCGCGCCGCACCGGGCACAGCGGGCTTTAAGGTGCGTGACAGTGTCAGCCATACGCTCGATTTCGGGGACGGGGCCGAAAGGCTCGCCCCAGGAGTTGCGGTCCAAGCCGGCCACAACCACCTTCCGTCCCTCGTCCGCCAGACTCCGGCAGACCATTGCCAAAGCCGCATCGAAAAACTGCGCTTCGTCGATCGCCACCAATCCGGCGTCACCGGCCTGCTCGGGAATTTCCCCGGCCGAGCTCACCCGTTTGGCCTGCTCGGCCCAGGCGCTGTGCGTGATGATGTCGGCCGCGTCGTAACGATCGTCGCTGGCATGCTTGAAGACGGCTGTTGCGATGCCGTCGGCGCGTGCCTGGCGGATCCGTTCGAGGAGCCGTTCGCTCTTGCCGCTGAACATGCAGCCGCAGATCAGCTCGAGTCGGCCGGTCGCCCGGCTTGACGTTGTCTCGTTCCGACTCATCCTCTTCCGCCTTCAAAGCCGCATAGGGAAAGCGGCATCATCCCGCAACGGCATCGGCCAGGCAAACCCTGCGAACATCGTCACTTCACAGCACGCAGCGATCTGCTCAATGGCCTTGTTGCAAAGGTTGCACGAAGAGGCCCAACGCAAGCAAGGCGTTAACTTTCTGAAAAACATAAGGTTGCGGATATGCATCCACCGGCGATCGGGTTGCGCGACGACACGCCCCCCTGATCGTTACAGATTGCCCAGGTTCGCGCGTTATCACAGTTCGCCATAACCTCATTTTTTGCAGGCGGTTAAGTTGGGTACTTCCTCACTGCACGATGGGCCGTGGCTTCGGAACGGCATATGCCCGCTCGGCTACGGGCGGACGGTCCATGTGTTTTTGCGAGGAGGGGCCGCGATGGAAGGTGTATCGGGAATTCAGGGAGTCAACGGCGGCCAGCCGCCGACGCTGCCGGCAGCGGTTCGGCAGGCGGGTGTATCGTCGAATATCGCAGAGGCGGGGGGATCCGCACCGGCCAAGTCTGGCAACGGACCCGTTGTTCCGGCAGGTTCTCAAGAGAACAACGTGGCGGCGCTATCGACGTTTTCGCTTCAACAGTCGGCGACGATGCTCTCGATCACGGAGGGGCCGCAAGGAGCCATCGTCAGCAACGAGCTGCTCGGCGCGATCCTGCTGCTGCTCATCCTGGAATACATGCAATCCAGCGACTCCGAGGAAAAGAAGGGGCTGCTCGCACTGGCGATGGTACTGGCCCAGAGCCAGACGGAGGCTTCGGGTGGCGCGCGTGTAGATTATGCATCGACGTCGTTGAGCATCGAAAGCACGCAGCTTTTGTTGGCTGGCCCGGCCAGCAATGCTTATACGAATGCCGGTGCCAACCCGGCCGGTGGAGCCGACGCCGGGGCCGGAGGGGTGGACGTGACGGCCTGAAAATTCGCGCGATCCCCCTTTCAACATCGAGGGCGACCCATCTGGCATAAGATCGTTTTTTCACGATTTGTTCGCACCCGTTGAGTGCGCCACTCCTGCGTGACAGGTCACTCCCGCCTCGCCGACAACCCGACCATCCGACGAACCTCCGGACTGACGGCCTTGAACGTCCCAAAACAGGGCTGGCGGTCGGGATTTCGCACGGATTCTCGCGTACAACCGGGGCATGAAACATGGCTCCCGCGGCCTTCCCAACCGATTACAGGGGAGGAACGATCGGTCGGGGTGGCAAAAGCCGCCCGGCGGCTCAAGAATCCGATGGGTGGCAGAACAAAGCGTTGACGGGTGTTTGGTATAGGGATGGACAATCATGTCCCAGAAAATCGATACCATCGTGGTTTTCGAGGATGGAGGGTTCCGGGACCTGCTCCCTTTGACCTATTGGCGGCCGACGTGGGCGTTGCGAGTGGGCTACGGGTCCCTGCTTGAGAGCATGTTGCCGGACGGTGCGTTTGACGGTGTGCAGTTCGCCTGCCGCGAGGTGATGGCCGACGTCGTGGCCGAGCGGTCGGGCCGCCCGGTCAACGTACCACCTGCCGGCGAGCGTGTGCTTTTTTTGAATGGCCGACTCCTGGCGACCGCCCCGGTTCCTCTGGAGGCGTTTTTCCAAGCACCCGCCCCCTCGGCCCAGTGGTGGGGCAAGGATTTGGCGATCCTGCTGGCCGACCGGGCTTTGGCCGCCCAGTTGACGCCCGAGATCCTGCTCGACTGGAAGCGGGTGGCTGATTTTCTGGCTGACGTTCCGGCAGTACGGTTCGTGAAGGAGCCGCGTCTTGTTCGCTATCCCTGGGATCTGGTCGGCGCCAACGCCACGATGCTCGAGGCCGGCTGGCGTCGTGCCGGGTCGCCGGCGCGGATCGAAGGGCGCCTCTGCGAGGGGGCCTACCTGCTGAACGCGGCGGCCATACACGTCGGTGCAGGCAGCACGATCAAGCCGGGCGTCGTCCTGGACGCCGAGAACGGGCCGATCTTCATCGGCCGCAACGTGACCGTCTGCCCGAACGCGAGCATCGAGGGGCCTTGTTACATCGGCGACGGATCGCTGATCCAGCCGGGGGCGGCCCTTCGGGATGCGATGAGCGTCGGGCCGATGAGCAAGCTGGGAGGGGAACTCGAATCCTCGATCATCCACGGTTTCTCGAACAAGCAGCACGACGGTTTTCTGGGCCACGCTTATGTGGCTGAGTGGGTCAACCTCGCGGCTGACACGGTCAACAGCGATCTGAAAAACACTTACGGCACGGTCCGCGTTCCGATCAACGGCGTCGAGGTCGAATCGGGGCGGCAGTTTGTGGGACTGACGGTCGGCGATCACGCCAAGACGGGGATCGGCCAGATGTTCGCCACCGGTTCGGTGGTCGGGTTCGGCTCGAACGTCGCCTCGTGCAGCTTCGCCCCCAAGTTCGTACCCTCGTTCGCCTGGGTGACGGATGCGGGCGTCGTCCGGTACGATCTGGAGCGCTGCCTCGATGTGGCCCGGCGGGTCATGTTGCGCCGGGGAAGCCAGATGACCGCAGCCGAGGAACGCCTTTTCGGCCAATTGCCGTTGATCGCGGAGTCCATCGAGCGTAATGGCCGTTCGTCGCTTGACCTGGCGCTCGCTCAGGGATAGAATGACAGAACTCAGCGTGTAGCCTTTCTCCTTGTAAAATATGAGGTTACGCGCGTTGAGCCGGTTCGCCAGGAGCATGAGGTGGCCAGGAAATCAACTGGGATCCGCGACAAAGACGGCCCTGAAGACAAAGAGTCGGTGCGTTTGAGGCGGGGTGAGAGTGACCCTGTTTCACCTTCCGAACAGGCCAAGCCGTCCGCATCGGCCGCTCGCAAGGGCGGCGGTGTCCGTTCCAAGCCGTCCGCAGCCAAGCGGTCCCCGGCCGGCGGTACGTCAGCCTCATCCAAGCGATCGCGGAGGGGCCAGGCAGCGACGGGCGGTTCTTCCGATACCAACAAATCGCCCGCCAAGCGCAAACCTTCCAGCCGCAAGGCCGACACATCGCGCCCACGCCGGCCGACAAGCGGTCGCAACACACGGAAGGCATCGGACGATAAAAAAACCAAAGAGGCACGAATGCCTTCGAAGACCCATCTTTCCGACAAGGAACTCGATGAGTTCCGTCAGTTGCTGCTCGAAAAACGTCGCCAGTTGATCGGTATGGTGACGGGGATGGAACAAGAGGCGATGCGCTCGAGCACGTCGAGTGGGGGGCAAAGCTCGTCGATGCCCATCCACATGGCTGACCTTGGCAGCGATACGTGGGAGCAGGAGTTCACTCTTGGCCTGATCGCCAACGAGCGGCAACTGCTCACCGAAATCGACCAGGCGCTGGAGCGCATCGACAAAAAGACCTACGGCCTGTGCGTGGCGACGGGCAAGCCGATCAGCAAGGCGCGGCTGAGGGCCAAACCCTGGGCGTTGTACTGTATCGCTTACGCACGGCAGCAGGAGTCGCGGGGGTAGCTGCGCGGGCGGGCTTCGCAAAAGACTGATAACAGCGCCATGCCGCGGTTGCTGCCGAACCGAATACCAGTATGACGGAGCCGGAACAGCTCGTTGCGGCCATTCACGTGTCGACGTGGTAGGGCGGGCAGGCCGATTCGTGTGGCTGAACCAGTGCACGGTCCTGCGAGTACCCTTGTTATTATGACAGACCCTGTTTTGTCCCAGGATACATCGGCTTCCGAGCGCGCGGAGACGCTTGCGCCTCGAGGTGATGCTGTGCCGGCCTGGCGCGATGCCCGTTCCCACCTTCGCTTGTGGATCGTGGTCGTCGCAGGTTTGGCGATCGATCTCTGGACCAAGCACTGGGCTTTCACCCATCTCGAGGGCGGCCAGGCCGGTTCCGATGGTTACGAGCTCATCGAAAACGTCGTCTCGTTGCGGCGCTCATTGAACGCGGGCGCCTTGTTCGGGCTCGGCAAGGGGATGACGCCCGTGTTCATCGCCGCCTCCGCGGTGGCGCTGCTGTTCGTCGGTTACCTGTTCGTTCACAGCAGCCGGCGCCGACGGAGCCTTCACGTGGGCCTGGCACTCGTTCTGGCCGGCGCCTTGGGAAACCTTTACGATCGGACGTTCGTGCAGGCGGACGTCGTACGGTACACGGTGGACGGTCGAACTTTCCTCGAAGTGGTCAAAGTGATCGAACAGACCCCTGACGGGCTGGTCGTGGGCGATTGGCCGGAGGGACAGCATCGCCGTAAGATTCCTGCCGCTTACACCCCCGAAGTTGCCAGAAGCGGCGTCGTGCGGGACTTCATCAAGATGGAGCCCCGGTTCACCCTTGCCGGCCGGACGATCGAGATCTGGCCCTGGATCTTCAACGTAGCCGATGCCTGGCTCGTGATAGGCGTGGGGCTGCTTATGCTCAATTTCTGGTGGGACCACAAAGCTGAGAAGCGCAGCCAGCAACAGCAGTGTGCTGCCGCCCCGCCCAAGTGATCCCGGCGCCGTGCGGTCGAAAGCGCACCGGGGCTGAGCGATGGCCGACTTCACCGAACAGGATGCGCGGCACATGCGACGGGCGCTAGCCTTGGCCCGCCGCGGTCAGGGGCGCGTCGAACCCAACCCGATGGTGGGGTGCGTGCTCGCTGCCGGCGGGCGCGTCGTCGGGGAGGGGTACCATCGTCGTTTCGGCGGTCCTCACGCCGAGATCGAAGCGTTGCGGGCCGCCGGCGCGCGGGCGCGCGGCGCGACCTGTTACGTCACGCTTGAACCCTGCTGTCACGTCGGCAAAACGGGTCCGTGTACGACGGCCTTGATCCAGGCCGGCGTGGCGCACGTTGTCGTGGCCCTGCGCGATCCTTTTGCTTCCGTACGCGGCAAGGGGCTGCGCATCCTTCGCGGGGCGGGGATGCGCGTCGAGGTCGGTCTTCTCGAAAGCCAGGCCGTCGAGCTGAACGCTCCCTACCTCAAACGGATCCGCCAGGGCCGACCCTGGGTGATTCTCAAGTGGGCACAGAGTCTGGACGGCAAGATCGCTACGCGGACCGGCGACTCGAAGTGGATCAGCGGGGCCGCCTCGCGACGCCGCGTGCATCGTCTGCGGGGTCGGGTCGATGCCATCCTTGTGGGAGTCGGTACCGTGGTCGCCGACGACCCGCTGTTGACCTGCCGCGAAGCGCCCCTACGCCGGCAGGCTCGGCGCGTTGTTCTCGATCCGCGCTTGCGGATACCGGAACAGTGCCGGCTCATCGCCACGGCCGGTGACTGCCCGACGGTAATCGTCACGGCGCCGAGCAGAACGCGGACGGCCAAGGCGCGCCGGCTCGAAAGACGGGGTGCCGTTGTGATGGGTGTGGCCGCGAACCGCGCGGAAATCGATCTTGGTTGGCTGCTGGACGAGTTCGGTCGGCAGAACATGAACAACATTCTCGTCGAGGGTGGGGGCGGGACGCTCGGCCGGTTTTGGGACGGCGCGTTGGCTGACGAGGCCTTTATCTTCGTCGCGCCGAAGCTCGTCGGGGGCGGCCGGGCGGTGTCGGCTTTGGCCGGTCAGGGGCCGGCGACGCTCGATGCGTGCGTGCCGGTTAGCAGGGTGCGTATCGAAAAGAGTGGCCAGGATCGCCTTTATCATCTGCTGCTGGGCCGTTCGAGTTTCGCTGGTAAGCGATCCGATCGTCAGCGATAACGGAGCGCGTCGGTTTTTCGAGTGGGTTTGCAGTGGATGAGCCGCTGGGGAGACGGTTTCCAACAAAACTTAGAAACCGCTTCGTCCCAGGTGTGGATCGGATCGGGGATCGCCCGTCCCGTAGACCGCTGAAGATGAACGGGTTGCCGCCCTCGAGCAGGGGGGCGACGTGGACGAACCATGGCTGAACAGCCTGTCTATATCGATGTGATTTTTCTGGCCGCCGGGGTCGCGTTCTTCGCGCTGCTGGCCGCTGGCCGGCGTGCACCTGCGATTCGGTGGTGGCTGCCGCTGCCACCATTCTTAGCCATCGTTTCGCTGGCCGTCGCCGGCCGATGGAGCGGAGCGACTGGTTTCGTGAATGCCTTGGCGGCCCCGCAACGGCTTTCGGTGCTGGCAGCCATGGTGCTGGCCGGCGTGCTGTACACGTACGGTGCCTGGACACGCCCGCGATGGGCAGCCCTGCTTCTGGCAGTCATGGCGGGGGCATACGCAGCGGCCTGCTGGAGCGGGCCCTTCCGCGTGCGGGCGGTCGAGCCCGACAACATTCCGATTACGCTGTTGATCTTCGGTCTGGCGTTCGTGTTGTGGATCGCCCTGCGGCGGTCGGCGATCAACGACGCGCACCTGGAAAGGGGCGAGCCGCTGCCCGATGCGGACCCGGAGGAGCGGGTGACGACTTGGCCGCACCTGGTGTTTTTGGAGTTGATCGCGCTTGTGATCTGTACGGCCGGCCTGATCGTCTGGTCGATCCTCGTACGGGCACCGCTCGAACCGCCGGCCGACCCGACCATCTCACCCAATCCAGCCAAGGCGCCCTGGTATTTCGTGGGCGTTCAGGAGTTACTGGTCTACTTCGATCCGTGGATTGCCGGTGTGGTCGTACCGGTCCTGATCGTTTTGGGGCTTTGTGCGTTGCCCTACCTCGACCGCAACCGGCAAGGCGAAGGCTATTACACGGTGGCGCGACGGCCGGCGGCGGTGGCGATCTTTTTGGCCGGCTTTGTGCTTCTGTGGGTGATGCCGATCGTCATCGGCGCGTTTTTGCGAGGCCCCAACTGGAGCCTCTTCGGTCCGTTCGAGACGCCGGACCCTCTCCGCACTCCATCTGTGACGAATGTCAACCTGTCGCAGCGCGTGTGGGGATGGTTCGGGGCGCCTGGAATGGCTGGACTGGACGGAACGGGTGGAATGCTGCTGCGTGAGATGCCGGGCATCGTGCTGCTTTCTGGGTACGCGGTGGTAACGGCCTGGGCGTTGAAGGCGAAGGTTTTCAAACAGGCTTCTGCGCAGATGGGTTTCACGCGTTATGCGATCCTGGCCGTGCTGTTGCTGGCGATGGGGCTGGTCCCGATCAAGATGCTGCTCCGATGGCTGCTGGATATTCAGTACATCGTCGCTTTCACGGAGTGGTCGTTGAACGTGTGATCGCGTCCCTGTCGCGGAACGGCCCGGCGCCGGGCCTCCCCGCAGCACCGCTTTGCCCGCGGACCGGCGCGCACCTATCCTATGAGACACGGGGATGCGAACACCAGGCCGGCAGGGGGCTTTGCGCATGAGCGTTCCGGAGGCGGTCTCAGCTCAGCGGCGGGCGACGGTGGCCGTCGCGCGTGCGACCGACTATGAACCGGCCGAGGTGCGCCGCGCGATCGAGACGGTCGTCAACGCGTGTGGGGGATGGGAGACGCGCGTCCGGCGGGGGGACCGCGTGCTCGTCAAACCCAACTGTATCAGCGGCGCGGGCCCAGAACGGCCGGTGCAGACCCATCCGACCGTCATCCTCGAGGTGTGCCGCCAGCTCCTGGACATCGGCGTGAAACCTTTCGTAGGCGATTCGCCGGCCTGGGGCTCGCTGCAGGGCGCGCTGGGGAAACTCGGAGTGATCAAACCGCTCAACCGCCTCGGCGTACCGATCGTGCCGTTCAAGAATGCGGTCCGGGTTGCCAATCCCCGCGGTCGCGTCTTTACACGGCTCGTCGTCGACCGGGCCGCCCTCGAAGCCGACGCGATCGTCAACCTTCCCAAGTTCAAGGCGCACCGCCAGCTTTTGCTGACTGTGGCGATCAAGAACATGTTCGGCTGCGTCGGCGGGCGGCGCAAGGCTTGGTGGCACGTCAAGGCGGGCGGCTATGACAATTACTTCGGCCGGATGCTCGTGGAAACCTTTGAAATGCTGCGGCCGACGATCACGATCATCGACGCGATCGTCGCGATGGAGGGCAAGGGGCCGATCAACGGGACGGCCCGGACGATGGGTCTCGTGATGGCCTCGACGGACGGGCCGGCCCTGGAACGCGTGTCCGTGGAACTCGTCGGCCTCAAGCCCGCGCGCCTGCGTACGCTCCGGGCGGCGCGCGAACTGGACGTCGGCACGCCTTACCTGGACCGGATCGACGTTGTCGGTGCGCCGCTTTCGGAAATCGGCGCAGCGGACTTCGTTTTCCCTCGGCTCATGCCGATCGGTTTTTCGCTGCCTCGACTCGTCAAGGGCACGCTCAAAAACGCCTGGATCACACACCAGCAGACCCGCCACACACGCACGGAAAAAGAACCCGTCTGAGCAGTGGGTCAGCCGCAGCCTACTTCAGGTTCGTTCGGATCCAGTCGAGTACCTGCGTCTCATGGCCCTGTGCGTCGACATTTTCGAACACCTGCGCGATCTTCCCGTCCCGATCGATCACGAACGTCGTTCGGGCGACGCCCGTCGGGGTATCGTCCGTCTTTTCCCGCCGCACGCCGTAGGCCTCGGCGATCGCCTGGTCCTCGTCGGCTACCAGCGTGAAAGGAAGTCGGTGCTCTTGGTGAAACTTGCGGTGCGACTCGGCCGAGTCGGGCGAAATGCCGAGTACCGCGACGCCTTCCTTCATAAAGGAGTCATATTCGTCCCGAAACCCGCACGCCTCTGTCGTGCAGATGGACGTGTTGTCGCGCACGTAGAAATAGAGCACGACGACCTGGCCTTTGTAGTCGGAAAGCCGCACGGTTCGCCCATCATGCGTTGAGGCTGTAAAGTCCGGCGCCTCTGTCCCAACCTCGAGGGGTTTCGTCCGTTTTTTCGCCACGTCCGCCATGGGTAAGCCCTTTTCTGTGAAGATCTCTGCGTATCTCGTCACCTTTTTCGTACAAACAGAGCATAGACCCCGAAGACCCGTCGAGCATATCTTATAAGGAAAATTTACTGCGGACTCTGGAACACCCGGGTGTGCGGGCGTTGAGTGGCGTCTGGTGAGCCGTTCTCCCTTTTATGTGGTTCGGCGTGCTGGCGACCCGGTCGCGGGTTTTCCCGATCATCTTGCCGCGCTGTCCGGCTTCGGTTAGAAGCGGGGGCATGCACGCCGCGAGGAGGTTCCGCTACGCGTTTTCATGGGTGCTGGCCGGCCCACTGGCCTTGGGCGGCGGATGCGGGCGCGATGAAACGCCCGGCGCGCCGCCGACCGGCAGCGTTGTGCCGACCGTGATGTCGTCGGCGATCGCAGCATCCATCCCCGATACCGCCGATCCGGAAACGGTTTCGCCGTTGAGTACCAGCTCGTCAGCGGGGCGTGACGCGGCCGCAACGCAGGCTTCTGCGACGCAGCCGGCCGCCACACAACCGGTTGCTCCGCCGGCTCCTCTCTCGCCTTGCCGGCAGGGGATCGACCAACATCCCGGCCAGTGGGCGATTTTCACGGCCTTGGACGGTCGGCAGCTCCGTTACGAAGTCATCGAGGTCACGTCCGAGGCGATCGTCACGCGCGTCGAGGTGTTTCAGGATGGCCGGCCGTTGGGCCTGCCCGCAACGCGCCGCGACGTGTGTGCATCCGACATCATCCCCCCACCGACCAACAAGGCACCGGTTGACCGCCGGGTGACCGCATCGCGCTGCCGGGCGGCGAGGCGCGATTGGTCAGCCCTTTGCTATGAGGACCGCTGGATGGATGAGGAGATCGCCTACGTCCGGCGAACCTGGGTCAGCGACGACGCGCCCGTTTTCGGCCTCGTCCGGATGGAACTGCACGGAGACGACGCGTTGGAGGCTCGGTTCGAACTGGCCGACTGGGGGCCGCGTCACTGACGGCCTGAAGGATAGACCCGCAGGAGCATTGGTTTCATGTCCGAACCCGACAGCTACGGGAAGCCGGTTGTTCGATCTCGCCGGCGCGCAAGGTGGGTCCTGCTGGTCGTGGCAGTCGCAGCGTGCGCGTTATTGGTCAAGTACGGGAGGCACCACATTTTTCCGAAACGGTTCCACGTCGTCGAACCCGGCGCGATTTACCGTTCGGGCCGGCTCGAACTTCGGCCGTTCCGGCACGTTCTTGGCACGTACGAGATCCGCACGATTCTCACGCTGCTCAGTGACGAACCGCAGGACGCGGCCCAGCAGGAGCGGAAACGCATTGCGGCCGAGATGGGCGTCCGGATCGTCCGCATCCCGATGCCCGGCGACGGGCGCGGCGATTTCGACGCGCTGGATGCAGCCGCGGACGTACTGGCTGACCCGTCGCGCCGGCCGGTGCTGGTGCATTGTGCGGCCGGCGTCCACCGCACGGGTGCGGTTCTGGCGGCCTATCGCATGAAGCATTGCGGTTGGGACGTGGAGAAGGCTTTATCGGAGGGGGATACTTACGGTTGCTCGATCCGCGACAAGACCGATCTGATCGAGCACCTCCGGACCTACTACCGCGAGTGCATCGCTACCGACCCGACGGCGCCTGCTTCGCAATCGGCGCGCGCGACGGTTACCGGCGCGCCGGGATGGTTCTCAACGCGCTTCCCCACGTACGAAGTCTCCTCAAAGCTTCGCGAATACGATCGGGCGAGGGTTGACGCGGAGTCTCAATCTTCGAACTTGAATTCGGCGCCGACCATGTAGCCGGCCGGCGTCTTCGTGCAGTGCCGGATAGTCGCCGCTCCGCAGACGGTCACTTCGGGGAAGTGACAGGCCAACTCGACGGCCAACCCGGGCTCGAGCGGCCGATCCATGAACATCCCGATACCTGTCCGGCTCAGGTTGCCGCACGAGGCGAACCAGCGATGCCCTCCCTCGCTGCCGGCCGGCCAGATCTCAATGGCACCCGGAAAAGGCCAGCGAGGGTTTCGGCGACGCTCATCCCTCTCCACGAGGACGGCTTCCTCGCTGTGTTCGCGCTCATGGACCAGATCGTCGATCAACCTCCGCGAGAGCTTGGCGATCTCCTCGGTGCGCATAACAACCTCCCGTTCACCGGCGAGCGGGGCCGTGGGACCCTCGGCTCGCCCACCATCTTGCCCCCGGTACAACACAATTGGCGGCACACCGGGAAAGGTTTACCTAACTTACAATTCAAATCGGCCGGCGGGCCACCGATCTGTGCTCAAAACCGCCACAATCCGCGGCAGATTCGCTGTTGCAGTGTGGCTCAAGGATCCCGATCCTTTTTCCGCCCGCTGTCACCCTCTGCCGATCCGGGATGCCCTCGGACATCGAGGACCGAAAAAATGCGCTTCTTCCCCCCTGTAAATGGCATCCTTACAAAAACACCATTTTGCCGACCCCCGGCATTGCTCGATTACCCTGGCGATGACGTGAGAAGGGTGGCTTCAGCCTGTCCCATTCCCGGGGCTGTCCAAAAAAATGCAAAAAATTCGCGCTCTCATTTGCTTTCGCCACCTATGAATACTAGGAATGCTATGGAAGCTGTCGTGTCCCCTTTCAACGACCCCGTGTTTCCCGACAAGGGAGGCACGGGGTTTTTTTATCGGGCCTGCCCGGCATTGCGGAACGTGCCGGGTACAGCCTGCCCTTCGGCCTGTCGAAGTGACGGCATGGCGGGTATGATCGCCGCGTCGGCGGCCGGAGTGTGCCGAGATACCGTACGTGGCGCGTGCGGCACGGTCCTCCGGCATCCGGTCCCGGCCGCCGTCGGGAGCCGCAAACGATGACCTTCCCGCCCCTGTTTCGGATACGTCAGCGTTTTTCGGACAGTGCGATCGACGACGTTCCGGGTGCGGTGCGTACTGAACTGGACCATAGCGGCCTGCGCCTGGGAGAAGGCCGGCACATCGCCATCGCCGTCGGCAGCCGGGGGATCACCGACCTCGTAGCGATCGTCAAGGAAATGGTTGCCTGGGTCCGCGCACAGGGGGCCGAGCCTTTTATCGTGCCGGCCATGGGAAGTCACGGAGGCGCGACGGCCGCCGGCCAACAGCAGGTGCTGGCTGGTCTGGGCATCACCACCGCCAACGTCGGGGCTGACGTCCGCGCGTCGATGGAGGTTGTTGAGCTGGACCGCGGCATTCTCGAAGTGCCCGTCTACATCGATCGGCTCGCCCACGAGGCCGACGGCATCCTGCTGGTCAACCGCGTCAAGCCGCACACTTCGTTTCACGGCACCTACGAGAGCGGGCTCATGAAGATGATCGCGGTCGGTCTGGGCAAGCACGCCCAGGCGCTGACGATCCATCGTTTCGGCGTCGAGGGATTGCAGGACCTCATGCCGCGTGTGGCAGGCCAAGTCATGAGTCAGACGAAGATCCTGCTGGGCGTGGCCGTCGTGGAGAACGCCTTCGATCAGACCCTCCTCGTGCGGGCCCTGCGACCCGCCGAAATCCCCAAGGCTGAGCCGCTGCTGCTCGAGCTGGCGCGCGAGCACCTGCCGCGGCTGCCCATCGATGTGCTGGACATCCTCGTCGTCGACGAGATCGGCAAAGACATCAGCGGCCTCGGGGCCGACCCGAATGTGATCGGCCGGCTGCGGATTCGCGACCAAGCCGAGCCCGACGGGCCGCGTATCAAGCTCATCGTCGCCCGTGACCTGACCGAGGCGTCGCACGGGAATGCTGCCGGGGTCGGGTTGGCGGATTTCATCACGCGCGCGCTCTTCGAGAAGATCGATTTCAAGGTGACTTACGAGAACGTGCTCACGAGCACTTTCACGGAGCGCGGAAAAATTCCCATCATCGCCGAGACCGACCGCGAGGCGCTCCACCAGGCCGTCCGGGCGCTGGGCGTCATCGGGCCGGAGGGGTTGCTCGCGGCACGGATCCGCAACACCCGGCGACTCGAGGAGTTGCAGGTCTCCCAGGCCGTCCTCGACGAACTGGCGGGCGAACCGTCCATCGAGGTGGTCGGCCCGGTCGGAAAGCTCTTCGATGAAACCGGCGAGATGCTCGACTGGTAACCGCTCCATGTAAGCCAAGAAGGGAGGGCCGTGCGATACGACGTCATCGTGGTCGGCGCGGGGCCTGCCGGCGCGACGGCGGCACGCGGGATGGCCAGACGCGGTTTATCGACCTGCCTCCTCGAAAAACACGTGTTGCCCCGTGACAAGCCGTGCGGGGGCGGATTGTGGCCGGCCATCCGGGGATGGCTCGACGTCGATTACGGCGAGGCGGTCGAACGCGTGGCGAGGTCCGTCACGTTCGTTACGAGAGGCGGGCGGTTCCTCACGTACCATCTCGATGCAGCCGTCATAGAGATGGTACGTCGTTCGATCTTCGACCATCTGCTCGTCGAGGCAGCCGTCCGTGCGGGGGCCGTGTTGCGCGAGGGCGAGAGCGTCGTCGCGGTTCGGGAGCGAGCCGGGGAAGTCGAGGTCCGGCTCGCGTCGGGACGGGCGTGCCGATCAACTGTCGTCGTCGGGGCCGACGGGGCACAGAGTGTTGTCGCGCGATCGGTCGGGCTGGCGGGTGCGCCGGGTGGCCTGGCCCTGGCGGCCGAGCTGGAACCGCGCGACCCCGGCGCGCTTGAGACGTTCGGCCAGCGCATGTTTTTCAGTTTCCACGACGTGCCGGAAGGTTATGGCTGGTTATTCCCCAAACGCGACCACTTTTCCGTCGGCGTCACGACGGTGCGACCGCAGCTGAGCGGCCTGGTACCCGCCTATCATCGTTTCTGCCGGCGGTTCCCGTTTCTGGCCGAAGCGCGACAGTGCTATTGTCGCGGCTGGCGTCTGCCGTTCAACCGCGGTTTCCGCCGGCTCAACACAGACCGGGTGTGTCTTATCGGTGACGCCGCCAGCCTCGTCGATCCGTTGACGGGTGAAGGGATTTATCATGCGGTTCGCAGTGGCGTGTTGGCCGCGGAAATCATTCACGAGCAGCTGGGCTGCTCGGGCCGATTGATCTCTGATTACACTCGGCGTTTCCATGAAACGCTTGTCACGGATCTGGCCAGCGCGGGCCGGTTGTCGCGGTTGTTTTTCCGCTGGTCCGGTCTTTTTTACCGCAGCAGGACGGTGGTCGAGCTGCTGGCCGACGTCGCGCGGGGAAAAATCGCATACCACAATTTATGGCTCGAGCTGCTGCGCCGTTTGCACGAGAGTTGTCGGCCCTTTGGCCGAGGCGAGCAGCATGTGCTAAAATGAAAAAGCACGATGGTCGCAACGTGCATCGGGACGGTGCAAGAGGGCGAGCCGGTCCAACGCGATCCGGCTCAAGGGAGGGCGAGCCATGAGCGACATGGGACGCAGGGAGTTCATGAGTCGGGCCGCTGCGCTGGCTGCGGCTTCTATGATGGGCGGGCGGGTTCTGGCGGCCGACGGTTCGTTGACCGGTGCGACGACGAGACCGGCCGGCAGCATCCGACGGGCCTCCGATACGATCGTCTTAGGCCGTTCGGGGATACGGACTTCGCGGTTGGCCTTGGGGACCGGCACGCGGGGGGTCCGGCAGAGCGAGTTGGGTCAGCGCGCGATTCTCAAGCTGTTCCGTCACGCTTTGGATCACGGCGTGCGGTGGTGGGACGTGGCTGACGCGTACCGCATCCACCCGATCGTCCGCGCGACGCTTCGCCAGATTCCCCGCGACCAGGTCGTCATCACATCGAAGACCCGCGCCAAGGACGCTGCCGGTGCACGGGCCGACATCGAGCGCTTCCGCAAGGAGTTGGGGGTCGACTCCATCGACATTCTTCTGTTGCACTGCATGACGGACGCGGATTGGCCCAATGCGCTGCGCGGGGCGATGGACGTACTCAGCGAAGCCAAGCAAAAGGGCATTGTCCGGGCGGTGGGTTGTTCGTATCACGATTTCGGTGCGCTCAAGGCCGCCGCCGACGAGGAATGGGTCGATGTCAGCCTGGCCCGTATCAACCCGTTCGCCGTCCTCACGGACGTTGACCGGTCGCAAGAGGTTCCCCAGATCGTCGAGACGCTGACCACGATGCGCCGGCGCGGCAAGGGCGTCTATGGTATGAAGATCCTGGGTGAAGGCCGCCTGAACAGCGAACAGGTCGACGAGTCGCTCCGTTTTACCCTCAAGCAGGATTGCCTGGACGGTTTCGTCATCGGCTTCCTCAGCATCACCGAGTTCGACGATCTGCTGGCCCGCATCGAACGCGTTCAGGCGTGACGCCGGCTCGGCTTCGCCTCGGCAACTGGCGTGGTGACATGCGTCCCGGGTGTGTGCCGGCCGATCCGATTCGGATGGAACCTGGAGGGGGCGGCTTTCATGAATGCAGGTAGCCGTCCTTCGCGTTTTGCCGGCATGCCCAACTTGAAATACCTGCCGAACGGCCGATTTCGGGCGAAGTCCAACGTTTTATGGGCCTATTGTGTCGTCGGCGAAATGGATGGTTCCGACACATTCCCCCAACGCGATGCCGACACTCGAAGCATGAATCATGGTCACGGATTGCAGATGCATCGCCGTTTCCAGAACGGCCTCGCGCTTCTTGTCCTGGTCAACCTTTTCGGATGCGGGGGTTTGACCCCGTCGGTCCCCGCGCCGGACGTGGTGCTCGTCTTCAATGTGAACGAGCCGGCCGAAGCGGTCGCCCTGGATGATGCGCCGACGTTTGCGTCGGCGCCCATCGCGGCGACGATCGAGGGCAAATCGGGCTCGCACGCGGCAACGATCCTCGCGCTGGATGAGGGAGAGCTGTTGGCCGGCTGGTACTCCTACGAGGGGCCTCATGAACTGGACGGATCGGCTGTCTATCTTGCGCGTCGGCGTATCGGCGCGTCGGCCTGGGATCCGCCGATCCTGCATCGGGCGACCGCCGGTGGTATCGGCAACCCCGTACTTTACGCGGAAGGCGACCGGGTATGGTTGTTTCAGGCGGTCGTAGCGGGTGGGTGGAGTACTTCCTCGATCGAGTTTCAGGTTTCCGATGACCGGGGCCTGACCTGGTCTTCCCCATTTCGAATCGCGGGCCCGCTGGGATCGAACGTGCACGCCCCACCGCTGCGGACGCGCGACGGCCTCCTGTTGCTGCCAGCCTACGACGACCTGCTGCAAAGGTGCCTTTTCTTCACCTCCTCCGACGGCCTTTCCTGGGAACTGAATTCCGTGGTGGCGACATCCTGGCCCCACCAGGCCATCCAGCCGGCTTCGGTCGTTCTGGAAAGCGGGCGTCTCTTGGCGGTGATGCGCAACGTGGGCAAAGGCTGGTTGTGGGTGATGGCCTCGGACGACGGTGGTACGCGCTGGTCCGAGCCGATGGACAGCGGTTTCCCCAATCCCGCGAGCCCCGCGGCACTTCTTCGCTTGTCCCAGGGGTGTCTGCTCATGGTCTACAATGACAGCGACACGGAGCGGCGGCCCCTCTCCGTGGCCCTGTCGACAGACGATGGCCGGACGTGGCCCTACCGGCGCGTACTGGCCGACGGCGAGAGCACGTACAGCTACCCTGCTGTGGCACAAGCACCCGACGGGATGATCCACGTGGCTTATTCGTATGGAAGAGAACACATCGAACACGCTTCGTTCAACCTCGCCTGGGTCGTCGAGGCCGGTCCGTTGCAGTAAGCCGGCGATGGCTTTACGTGTCCGTTTCGTTTCGTTCCATGTACCGTACGACGACCAGGGACAGATCATCGACTCGCTCGGCCAATCCGCGGAACCGCCGGATGTCCCACAGGATGTTCTTGGCGATCCGTTCGGCCGGCTGATTCGCATGGCGCCGGAGGGCGTCGGCCAGCCTTTCGCGGCCGAACTGCTGATCCGTGAAATTGAGCGCCTCAGCCGCCCCGTCCGTGTAGAGCAGCAGCACGTCACCGGCTTGCAGGTCGAACCACCCGCGCTCGTACCGGGCGTTCGGGTCGATCCCGGTCACCACGCCGCCTTTTTCGAGGTACTCGATTCGTCCTTCGCGCAGCAGCATCGGCGGATCGTGGCCGGCGTTGCAGTAGGTGAGCCGGCCCGTTCCCGTGTCGAGCACGCCGTAGAAAAGCGTCGCAAACTCGGCCGTCGTCGTATCGCGACAGAGGTGTCGGTTGACCTCGACCACGATCCGGTCCACATCGTACATGTGGTAGGCGTTGACGCGCAAAGCCGAGCGGACCGAGGCCATCAGCAGGGACGCGGGGACGCCCTTGCCGGAAACGTCGGCGATCGCCAGGCCGAGGTTCTCGCCCGCCAGCTCGATGAAGTCGTAGAAATCGCCGCCGACCCGGTAGGTCGGGCGGTAGACCGCGCCGATGTCGAGATGCCGGCAGCAAGGCGGCGACAGGGGGATCATGCGGCGTTGGATTTCGCCGGCGTAGGCGATCTGCCGGGCGTTGCGTTCGGCCGTTAGCGCTTCGTTCAGAAGCCGCGTGTTAACGATGGCCGCCGCCGCCTGCGACGCGATCGCCTTGAGCAGGGATTCCTCAAATGGATGGAATACGTGCGGTTCGCTCGTGTAAACGCGCAGCACGCCGAGCGGCTTGCCCCGAAAGATCACCCCGCAGATGAGCCCGCCGGCCAGCCCTTCCTTTTTGGCCTGCTCGGGGTACATGATACGCGGATCGTTGCGCATGTCCTGGATTTGCACCACCTTGCCCGCCAGGGCGGCCGCGTCGATCGGGTTGTGCTCGACCGTGACCGGTCCCTTTTCGAGGTACTCGTCCGACAGGTTGTGGACCGCCTGGATCGACAGCAAGCCCGTCTGCTCATCGAGCAGGCGAAGGCTGCTGGCCTTGACGTTCATGACCTCGCAGACGAGCTGGGTAATCTTGTCGAGCACCTCCTGCAGATTGTGCGTGCCAGCCACCATGCCGCTGATGTTGTAGACGGCGTTCAGTTCATCCATGCGATGGCGCAGCGCGTGATCCTGCGCCTGGAGCCGTCCGATAAGCTCCGCCAGCCCCGCTGCGAGCTTGCGAACCTTCGGCATTTCCGTTGCATCGGGCCCGATCAGATTGTCCGCGGCCGCTTCCAGCGCGGAGACCTCCAGGCCCAGACCGCCGGCCAGTTGACGCAACAACGGAGCGTTGAGCGTTTCGCGTCGCCACTGTCCCAGCGCGAGCGTTGCTTCCCTCTCGCCGTCGATTACGACCGGAACAGCCCACGCGTCCATGGTTCTCCGCAGTGCATCAATGAGTGGTTCAGCCGGGGTGTTCTCATGGCGATCCATAACCGCACAGCGAGCGGCCTCGGCCAGTGCAGCGCCGCCGTGATGCGCGGCCAGGATCTCTCGTGCGACTGGATCGCCGGCTACAGGACCGGCCACCACTTGGCCGGTTGCGTCGAAAAGGATGGTTGCGCCGCCCCCGAGCTCGGCCAGCAGTTCAAGCGCGCGGCTCAGTGCGTAGGCGGACGGTTGTTCGCTCCATGGTACCCCTGCTGTTGCGTCCCGATGCATGGCCTGGATCCTTCAAACGTTCCCCGCTTGGACGACGGCCGCTCATTATAGAACGGTTTTCCGAACCGCAAAACGTCGACGTCCGCACGGCCCGTCGATCGCCCAGAACAAAACAAATCTGACGCGGAAGCGGATGAACCGTCCCACAAGGCGCGTCCTCGTTTTCAGGTTATGGTCCCTTGGTGTCATAGGAGAGGCATGAAGCCGGAGAGGATCGCGGCCTTGAAGGTGGAAGTATCGGCTGAAACCTTCATAACGTTCAACGGCGAACGCAGCGGAGCACACGCTCCGGGCGTTCGCCGTTGACGCCGTACACATGGGCCCCCTTTTGCGCACCTTTGTGCGCCGGGAGCCGGAGCCCGGTTAGGGCCCTATTTCAGTGGCAGCATGCGCCGCTTCGCAGCGGCCTATGTTCATACTCGCTCCCGTCTCCTTGAATGTGTAACCTCAACGTATACGCCTCAATCCCTCTCCCTGCTTACTGAAATATCGACCGATCCAGGCCTTTCTCTTGAGCATCCGCTCGCGTGGCCTCAGGTCGGCCAGCGTGTGTCTTTAAACGCACGCCTTCGCTTTTCACACTCCCGGAGGGGCGCGTTCCCCCTGGCAGGAGAAGTCGGACAGCCGCAATCGCCGCGGGGGAATACTCACCCCCGGTTGACGATCGAAAAGTTTTTTCCTTAACGGAAAAGTTTCTCCCGTTCCCCTGCGCTCAGCCGGTTCGTTTTCGCTCAGGTCCGGCCCCGCGTCCTGCGGTTCGCCAACAATTTCCGGCATTCGGGGCATCATCCACACCCCCTCTCCAGACCCTATTGAGTATACGCTACCGAAGCGGGCCGAGCAAAAGAATTTCTCGAAATTTGACGCATTCGGACAAGGGCGCCACACGGCGACGACTGCCTGTTGAGGCCTTGCGCGGGCTCAGCGTGTTATCAGGCCAAGCTGAAACGCTCCCGGTGCCGGAAGGGTGTTGGCCGACAGACCCTGCGCCGGTCTCGACAGTGGCCGACTCCTTGCGGCCGCCGTCGGCCGATCCGTTCACAAAAACCGTGCCAAACGGTCGATAAGATAGCTGCAGAGAGTTTTTTCCGAGCGGACGGTTTTGCATGGACTACGCGGCGATTACGTTCTGGCTGTCGGTCATCGTCTTCACCGCGATGGGTGTGCATCGTCTCTGGAGCGCGCTGGTGGGGCCGAAAATTGTCAACGCCGCCCTCCTCCCCGGTACGCTCGTGGCGACACTCGGCCATGTCGTCGGTCTGCTCATCACGGGCGGGACGGTCGAGAACACGACGCTCATCACGGACAGCGAGTCGGGCGAACCGCAGACCGGAACCGACTCGAAGCCGAAGGTGCCGATTATCGGCGCGATCGTGGTGGCTTTGTTCCCCATGCTCGGCTGCGCCGTGGCCATCTACGGCGTGGCCGCCTACCTCGGCTCGCCCGTGATGAACGTCATGGGCGCCATGACGGCCGACTCGGGCGAAAGGCTCATCCTCCCGCTCAACGGCGCGCTGTTTTTCGGAATGCTTCATCAGGTGATCGACCTCGCGCACGGTCTCGTCGAAGCGGTCCAGGCCAGCGATTTGACGGACTGGCGCACGCTACTGTTCCTCTACCTGTCCGTCTGTCTCACGGTGCGTATGGCGCCCCTGGCCGACAATATCCGAGGTGTGCTCGGCGCGATTTTCCTGACGGGCCTGGCGGCGTTTCTCTTCGCCCAACTCAGCTCGCCCGCTGCGGTCACCCTCCAGGCTGTCTGGTCGCTGGTGCGATTCGCCGTGTCCGTCCTGAGTTTCCTGCTTATCATGTCGCTGGTGATTACCGGCATCGTGCATCTGGTCAAAACACTGGTTAACCCGAGCGGTTGACTTTTTTCGGCCACGATGAAAACGCCGCGCGATCCGTCCTTCCTTTCTTGCACGCGGATGGCCCGTCGGCCGGCAAAGGCCGGATCGCTCAGGTGTATTCCGGATCGAACCGTCGGGCGGGACGTCGCAACGAGGGGGAGACGATGGCGGAACGCCGCACGCATGCGACCGCCTGGCGGGCCTGGGGGTAGCGGGGATGCACGTGCAGGGCGGCCTCATACATCATGACGGCTTTGCCGGGTTTACCCTGAACCGCATAGCAGTGTCCTAAGAATGTCATGGCGCTGAAGTGAAAGGGGTTGAAACGCAGGGCGGCCCGGCAGTCCCGTATCGCTTGAGCGAGCCGGTTGACCAGAAAGCACGCGGCTGCCCGCTGGTGGTAGGCCTCGGCAAAGCGACCGGCGCGGGCGAGCACGCCGTTCAGGATGCGGATGGCCGGCAGCGGGGCGCCCTGGTCGATCCGTTTGACGGCACGTCGGAGCTGGAAGTTGGCGGGGGCGCCGCCCGCGCGGAACCAGACCGACCAGATGGCATGCTCGGCGAAGGCGGCAATCGACCGGTCGCGGTCGGCAAGTTTCCAGACCATCGGTCGGCTCTCGCGCATTGTGCCGGTCAGGCTCAGGCACACCAGCGCCGCCTTGGCCGCATCCGTACCGCCGCAGTTCAGTAAAGACACGAGCACGTCGTTCGGCCAGTCACGACTCAGGACGGCCAGCAGTGCCTCAGAGTCTTGTCGTTCAAAGAGGGGGCGAACCTGATCGATGAACCGTTGACCGTCCTGCTCCGCTCGTGTCATGCGCCTCCGCCTCCGTTTGCATCTCGGAATCTTGCAACAACTTGTGGCATAATGATGACGCCGTCGATCGTCCTTTCCATCCGCCTGTCCGGAGGTTTTTGAAATGCACCCCCGCCCGACCTGTGCCGTGCCCTGTCCGTTGTGGAAAGGTCGAAGCCTCGTCTCGACGTGCCGGCATCTGTGCCGGTGAACACCTCCTGTTCAATGAATACTAGGCCTGCCGAGCGAGAGGGTCAAAGAAAGGCACGTCTCTTTTGTTGACGGCCTCGAACAACGTGCAGGAGATCCGTCAAGGGGGAGCACCGCTTCGGGGGATTGTTCATGCGAGCCTGCCGATAAAGTCGCCGTGATTGACGCGGGCAGCCGGCAACGATGCGCAACGAGCCGCCTTGGCAAGGGAGTGGCCGGTCCTTTCAGGCTGGTCGGCCGTACCAGAACACACCGGCCAGGCGCTGGGCCATCTGGGTGTTCCGGAAGACCAGGGGCAGAAGTAAAAGGACGTGTGTTTCGGGCGTTCCGAGCTCTTCAGCCATCTCCGAGCGCCAGGCAACGTCGTACTTCTGAAGCACATCCTGGGGCGTCCGGTGGCGTGCAGCGGCTACCAGCGTCTCGACCGCGAGAGCGGCGGAACGCAGGGCCGGCTCGATCCCT
>Ga0272443_10002550_pt1 | contig 23043 bp, 7 predicted proteins | sample SSMAcet12_FD_193581 | JGI IMG/M metagenome (GOLD analysis project Ga0272443, IMG submission 193581) | Marine sediment archaeal communities from Little Sippewissett salt marsh, Falmouth, MA, United States - SSM-Acet-12 | ecosystem: Environmental > Aquatic > Marine > Wetlands > Sediment ...
AAACGGAAAGGAATCTCTATAATACAACGTTCTTCAATCCCATGAGAACCACATCCCTCAGTGGATCCATTTTATGAAAGGATGGGGTTCCAAACCGGTGAAAGTATGGACCCCGGCTGGTCCACTGGTATAGCCACACGAAAAGAAATCTCATTTCAAATATGGACAATCTCCAGGATACCTTTCTCTTTCCCTCTCCTTTTCTAATGGGGTAATGATCTTTTCTCGAATCTCATTTAACTCCTCAATTAGTTTTATTCGTTTCCTATATTCCTTGTAGCAAGGGAGGTCGTCAATGTTAGACATCAATTCTCTTATGGTTTTTTTAAGATATTGGACCTTATCTTCGAAACCTTCATTCTTTCCAATTGTTATCATGGGAGAGCCGCTGATCTTGATATTTATAGCTTCTTTATTTTCAATCTCTACATTTTCATGATGAATAGAAACGTCGATATAGTAATGTTTGAAATAGGGACGCGAACTTTCTTCTGATCTGAATTCCAATCCCTTAAGGAACCAGTAAGTGAGATTATCATTAAACGAATCAAGTCTCCCATATAATGGATTATGTCCAATATTCAATTTATTTTTTAGCTCTTTAATAATAAACCCTTCAATTTTTATTTCTAATTCATCTAGTTCCATACATTTTTCTTTAAACTGATCCAACAAGTCATTCAGCTCTGGGAAAGATATAAACGATTGTCCCTCTAACAGATGGTTTTCAAGATCTTCATAAAGTACATTTGTTTTCTCAAATGGCAAGGTTTCTCCATGATATGATGGAGGATGCCCCCCAGGTGGGTCCTCAAAATAAAGTCCTCCATTTCCGATTACGGGAAATTCGTAAATCATTTGATTTATTAATTTTCTTATCTGATGATTATGAAAACTTTTAATGGATATCCCATTCTCTTTAGCAGATATCCTATTCCTTATCAATTTAATAGTATATTCATCTTTCAAGGCCTTAATACCAAGTGGACTCACGAAATATAATCTCTTTCTCGGATCAGTTTCACTTATCTCGAAATCTACAACACCTATCTCCATTAACTTGGCTAGTTTCCTTGATATTATCGACCTCTTTTTATCTATCAATCTCCTTTTACTTATCCTGTCTTCTAATTTTTTCAAGTCTTTTTCATAATATCTTTCAATAATATTTGTTGGTGTAGCAAATTGATCCCTTTCAATAGCCAACTCATTGACTGTCTTCAACAGTTCGAATAACCTCTCCTTTGAAAGCTCATCTAATATATCTTTCATTTTTAGGCTCCTACAAGCTATAATATACCGCATACTATTTATACGGTGCGGCGCCATGTGAAGCACAGTCAATGACAGTACAGTAGGGTCTATAAGTAATGACTTTCACAAAAATGGAGGAAATAAAATGCCCTATTTTGGTTGGGACACGGAAGACAAAATTCATGAATATTTTCGTAAGAAGGTTCCCGAGCTACATAAGGGAATAAAACGAATCCCTGGTCTCTATGATGATTTACAGAGATTATTCGGTTCAAGAAAATTATTTTGGGGGGATGGTGAGGTGGAACTCACCACTAAGGCTATGGTCGGATGTCTACAATTAGAAATCGAGGAGATTGGGGAGCACATTCTTGAGAGAATAGAGACTCTTGAGGAGAGGCTGGTTGATATAGAAGAAAAATATCGAATAGTAAAGGATAACGAGATCAAATGGCAATTCCTCGCAATGGAAAAAGATAACATAATTTTCATTAACGGACTCAACGAGACGGCAAGAATCAGAATGGATATCGTAAAAAATATTTCTGAGAGGCATTCATTCGATGGCACTTTAAATGAAAAGGGAAAGTATATCCATTACATAAAAGGTAAAAATACCATCGCAAAAATCCCAAAATCATTGATAACATTGCTTTCTACCGGTCATATCGAATTACCTATATTGGAGTGAGGCCAATGATTAAATTATATCTTTACTGTTGGATTTATAACCGATTATTTTTAAAAACATATTTTTTTTCTTTAAATTACCGCGGAAATAATTCTGATTTATATATAAGTGAGATTCCCGTTCCCATTCCCACATTCCCATCAATTTTCCCAGGATATCACCAAAATATTCCAACCTATACACTTGATTTTATCACACCCGAGATTGAGGTGGTAACTTGAATACCAATGAGAAGAAAGTTTTGGAACATTGCAAAGAAGGGTATATTTTACTTAGGTCAATTACCCCATCAATACCCCAAAGTACTCTTTACAGAACGATTAAAAATCTATTAGACAAAGGTAATCTTGATAAAAAGAAGGATCGATACAGGACAACTAGATCAGGCCTTTATGAGCTTGAGCAAGGTGAAACGATCATTGATTGGGACGAGATGGATAAAATATATCCCCATTTAAAATCCACACCAACGAAATTGCATCGGTCAATAGCTGAGCTGTTGCTTGCGGCTATTGTATCCCGAAGAGATGAGATCAAGATGGATCATCATCCTACTTTTATTCTTTCGGGAGCCACCATGAAATGGAAAACTTGGTTGATGAAGTACATGTGTACAATACTTCGTTTGGATCCAAGAAAGCACATTATCTTAATGTCGAGTGAGAGTGGTCGTTCAATCTTTGTAAGGAGAGGATCAGAGGGTAAAGTGAGGTTCAAGAGAGATATTCTAAATGAACCCATAGTGTGCTTCGACGAATATAATCAGGCACCACCCGACATTCAAAAGCTTTGTCGTATTTATTTACAGGGGGAGAAACAGGTTTCATTTGAGAACGAAGTAATGACCATAGAACCCGTTCCCGTATTCACATTAAATCCCAAAGAAAGTGATAAGCTGGAGGATAAGATAGGTTTAAGTGAACCTCAGATCCGCCGGTCAATCATCTGTGATTTCAATGCATGTACAATCCCTTCAAATATAGCGATCCATGGCGATGAAATTCTAGAGGAAGTAAGGACCCGAAACATCATCGAACTTCCCACTTATAGAAATGATTGTGTAGGTTATAAGGAAAGTGTTCACATCCTCCTCCAAAGATGTACCCTGAATAACAAGATGAAATTAATCGATTTGGATCTGGTCATGATGCTGTGCTCGGGTATGACCGCATTCTTGCCACAGAGGAAGGCGATCGACTATACTCTTCGGGATTACCTTACGGTAATCGAGACTCTCGGTTGGACCCAACCTTATTGGAGGAAGGAGCTTGATGGTTTCACGAGGGTGTTAATGAACGGTGATAATTACCCGAATAAACAACTATCTATCGCTGTATCTCCCATAAAGGAGAAAAAAACTGAGGAGTATGGTGCAAACCGGATTGATGATGAGATCAATTGGACCGTTAAGGTAGGTAAGCTTAAGGACCTACTGGAGGAGAACAATGTCTCCATAAATGAGGTTGTCGAATTTGTCAGGTTTCGTCGTGAACTCAAGGAACATGGTTTTGGAGTCGACGAAGCTTCCAAGATATCAAAAGAGGTCGGAAGACATGGTGTAGAGAGAACGATTGATATGATTAAAAAATATGGCAGTCTTACTAGCACAATTCGTTCCCTTTCAAGTAAAAAAGATAAATTTAAAGAAGTGATAAAAACCCTAGAGGAAAAACGTTCAACCATCATTTCAACCATTGAAAGGGGTGGATCAAGCCTTGAAAAGGTGGAAGAGTTATTGAGTATGGATACGCTTCTAAAAGAACAGGGTATTTCGCTTCCTCAGTTGAAGGAATTCGTACGAATCCAACTTCAGATTAAGGATCTGGGTTTAGACTTGGAAACTATGGGGTTGCTAGTAAACGAGTTTGAGAAGGGGGAGGGTCTGCAGGAGAGTATCAACATCATTGTCCGTAATATCGGGTCAGTTGGTAATCTGGAAAACGCGATAAAGGAAAAGAAACATGATATGAAGGGGATTAAAAACCGTATTAAGGACTTAAATATACAAAAGGAAAAATCTGAAAGGAAGATTTTCAAGCTTCAAAGTGATATCGGAGAACTGGAGGAGGATAAGGCAACCATGAATGATAGCATTCTATTCTTAGAGGATAACTTTAAGGAAATGATGGAGGATTTTAATGGAATAACGAATATTGATGAATACTATAACAGGATCCGCGAAGAAATTGATAAGTTGGAACAGAGGAAAAAGGTCCTTGAAGGGTTGTGTAAGAAAGATAAGAATAGGTTGTCAGAAATAAAACATGAGTACGATACACTCCAGGAGGAGATCGAACAGATAAATGGCTGGCGAGGATTTATTTTTTCAAAGGATTTTTCCAAATATGATTTCCCTTGGTCTGATTTGGAAAAAATACTGGAAATAAAAGAGGGTAGGAGAACCGATCTTGGCATCTGGGAGGAAAATATAACAGACAGGGTAAGACAGGGATTAATTGATTCTTTCTGTAATCATATCGAAAAAGACATCATACCAAAATGGAAGCATGATGCAAAACTTGATAAACAAGAAAAAATGTATAATATCCAACTAAGAGAGCAGAAAAGAACGTTCGAAGGAGAAATTGAAAGTAATAAAAAGGAAACAGAAAAAATGGAAAAGATATATCAAAAAACAATTAATGAATTCGAAAAATATAAGGAGACCACTGACAGATATATTGAACAGAAAAAAGAGTTAATAGGCCAACTAAATAGTAAAATTGTATCTTTGAAAAAGGAGATAGAAACTATAGAAAACGAAAGTGCTGGTGGGTAACTCCAAAATGATACAACAGGTTAAGCTATCCTATTATCATGATATTATCCTTTTAGATAATTTAATCATTTTACATTTCATACATTTTGACAACAGGTGTTTTCAACGGGATTCAACTAAAACTTATTTAGACCACTGTAATGTCAAGTATAGCCCCTTCCATTGTCATAATTGGAGTCGACAGATGTCTGTGGAGGGTATTTTTGGATTACAGTGTCGGATCCGATATTTTTTTGAGTGGTCAGGGCATAATTATTCTTTAGTTGAAGAGTTGTATTATTATTTCGTGTAGCCTCTTGGTTAGGTATCTCATCTGACTTTTTCCTCTTGAGGATATAGGACAAACCTATTTCAAATCCAACACCTAATAGTATGATTATTATTATAATGATAAGAACCAACCAAGTGAATCCCTTTTCCTTTCCTTCCCCATCCACTTCATCCGGAACTGAAACGGATATCTCATCCGAATGTGGGCCCTCCCCGATATCGTTGACCGCAGATATCCGATATGAATAATTGGTACCCCTCTCAACATCCACATCCATGTAATATTCATTTCCTGTATCGTTTACAATTGTGAAATCCGGGGTCCCCTCTTCTCTCCGATAAACAACATAAGAGATTATCTCACCGGTCCCCGGATCCTCAGGAGGCCCCCATATCAATTTTACATGACCATCCTCATATTTCCCCTCTGGATCCGATACAGGACCTGGTGGATAACCAGCTGGAACCACTATTGATACCTCATTTGAGGGGAGACCTATCCCTCTCTCATTTTCTGCCATTATTCTATACCAATATGTCCTTCCCAATTCGATATCATCATCTGAGAAGTTGAGGTCCGTTACTTCTATTAGAGGGGTATATTCGCTGTCCATAGTTTTTCTCTGGACCAGATATCCATCTATCGGGAACCCTCCGTTTTTATCGGGTACTACCCATGATAAATGTACGTTACAATCTACCAATTCAGCAATTAGATCCTCAGGAGGGCCGGGAGCTGTACCGGGTACCGTTTTGACCTCATCAGAAAGCGTCCCTTCCCCTGCACCATTGATACAGGAGATCCGATAAGAATACTCCTCACCGTTCTCTAGACCCGTATCGAGAAAGGTCCTGAGAAGGTCATCAACAGTTCCTATCTTTTCATCGTCCCTGTATATGTTGAACTCCCATACGCTGTAATATTCCATATCAGGAATGGGATAGGTCCAGTTTATTCTTACCTGTTCGTCTCCAGGGTACACCTCTATCAGATCGGGGGGTGGAGGTGGACCTTTTATTGAACCAAACACTATCTCGGATCCGGGCCCCTCTCCTATTGTATTTACTGCGGATACGAAGTAAGAATATTCCACATTAGGTTCTGTATTGTGGTCCTCGTGATCAGTCTGGGTCGTTCCTGCGATAAGTTCGAATGAAGCCGAACTGTCCTTTCTGTAAACATTGTATATTTCTATCTGGGCCCCCCCGTCATCTATGGGAGGTTCCCATTGCAGGTGTATCCAGTCCGGATACGGTGTTATGGTCAGATCGATCGGTGCTGTTGGAAGCTCCTGAAGGAGGACCACCACCTCAACACTTGGATCACTCTCTCCTTCCCTGTTCACGGCCACACCATAGTAGGTGTATTCTATACCTTTTTCAAGTCCAGTGTCCTCAAAATACGTATCGGAAGGGGTGTTGACACCTACCATTTCCCATCCATTTATTGCAGAGTACCTGTAGACCCTGTATTCGAGTATCTCAGCTCCACCATCATCCAAAGGCGGACCCCAGTTGAATTTGGCTTTCCCTTCCCCGCTCGATATCAGGTGGAAATCTGTTGGTGGGTTAGATCTCAAGGCACCGATTGAATAAAGATATCCATCTCCAGATCCGATGTATGCATTTCCATTATTATCTATAGCTGGTGAGGATTCGATGAAATAATTTGTTTTATATCTCCAATTCAGATTACCTTCCGTATCAAGGCAATAAATATATGAATCCCTTGATCCAAAGTACACATTACCATAAGCATCTACTGCTGCGGAACCCCATATTTCACCTCCCGTTTGGTATCTCCATCTAAAATCGCCATTCTTTGTTAAGGAATAAAAATATCCATCGCATGATCCAAAGTATATATTTTCATCTTTATCAAAAGATGTAGATGATAGGATATCACCATCTGTTTTATATTTCCAAAAGATAGTACTATTTGGATATATTGCGTATAAATAACCCCATCGAGAACCTACAAATATACATCCATTTTCAGAAATTGTTGGTGTTGAAAAGATTTCACTATGTAATGTAACATTCCAGTTTAATGTACCATTCGAATTGAAAGAGTATAAATTTTTATCATAACATCCAATATATATAGTTTTCAGATTAAAATTATATGCTGGTGATGAGTCAATATTATAACCAACATCAAATGCCCAACATGGAGTATTGTTTCTGTAATATCTTGAGAAAATATTTCCGGAATAGTCAGTAAAGAAAATTTTATCATCGATTATGATTGGGTCGCATAGAGACGGGGCTCCAGAATTTAATTTCCAATCTAATGTGCCATTGTTGAATAATGAATATAAACAACCATTTTCATCCATTGAGCAGAAGTAAATATTATTAGAGCTGTCTGTTATTACACTACTGTATACCCAACCTCCGGTATTGTATTTCCAAATAATATTGCCGTTAATATCCAATTTGTATATTCCTTGATATTTATCAGGAGATTTTGTAATTGCCCCAATATATATGTTGTTGTATGATATTGTAGGTGAACTTTTCCCAATAGTGCCATTTATCCTAGTTTTCCATCTTAATCTTCCGGGATTTGGATAATTTGCGTTGGGATTATATCCGGTCCTTCGGACATCATATTGAAAAAAGGGCCAATTATTAGTTGTATTATTGCCTCGTCTTTCGTTATTATTATATACGGTATTGTGAATATCTGAACTACTATTCGCAGAATAGATAATAAATAAATTTACACTTAACATTATCAGTATAAGAAAAATGCTTCCGATATACTGCCTTATTTTCATATTAATACCTATATCTATCTGCTTGGGTCAGGATAAAGTGGTAAATATATTATGTTTTCCATGTAGTATCGATTCCAGATCGTCCGATCAGTAACAATCTGATCGATCTCTGCCGCTACTTCTTCAATCGCGTTCTGTTCCTGCTTTGCTGTAACAAATCCAAAGAAATTATAGATGAAGGTTTTTACAGTGTCGAATTCTTATTTGAATACAGTATTCACCAAAATTTTCAATACAGTATACACAGCAAATAGAACGAAACCTGCTGGGAAAAATAATGTGGACACTGCCAGCATTATCAAATCAAATATAAAACCTAGAGTTGTTTCAAATGCGGTATATGATAGAGCGTGACATTGAATGTACGTTTCCGCGGTAAACCACGAATAAGCAAGGAGGGATAGTTCGCCAATCAATATCGCAACCTCAAAAAATAAACCAAGTGGGGAAATGCCCAACGAATCACTTACGGTTCCTCTAATAGCATTAAGGGTTCTAAATCCTTGATAATATGTGACGATATCCACGGTTGTTTCTGCTGAATTCATTAACCAATTGTATGACAATAATAAGATAATCATTTCATCAGAATCATCATCTATGATTAAACCATAGATTTGTGAACCATCCATAATCAAGGTATACGTATCGTATCCGATAGCAACTATACTTGTTACCTCAGATATCATTCTGAAGAACTTTACTCTTCCCCCGCATTCAATAAATAGACCATCGAAATCTTCACTCTGATAGTTTTCATTTATAGATAGGTCATAAATATAGACTTCATAGGTATAACTCCTACGACAGTATGAGCTGCCATCAAAGAATGTTTGATCACCCGTAATCTGGGTTGTTGATTTGCCGTAAATTACATGGTAAGTATATGAAAATTTATTACTTTGTATACTACTAGCTACACAATCCCTTATTATGGCCTTATTCTTTAACGTAGAATATTTTCCTATCAATTTATTAATCGCTTTTGCAGTCTTGAGATAACCCTCACCGCTACTATTCAACCACTCAGGTTGGTTTAGGGAATAACTCTTTTTATTAATTACTAATTTATTATAGGGCAAGAGTGACTGTTGATGGTTATTTGCCTTGCTCCATTTTATGGACCAATTACTCGATAAGATTATTTCATCATTAGTCCTTAGATCATCTGAAACAATGATCAGTGCGATCTCATCTGTTTCTCCATTTATTGAGCTTTTTAAGTAATCCTCGTTATTTTCGTCATCATATAGATAATTTACAATCTTGATCTTACCCTCATCAGTTATTATATATTCTGTTTTTTGGGTCTCTAAATCAATTGAGTCTGTTTCCAGTAATTGGTCAATAAGTACCGGTGAAATATCCGGTTTGCATATGATATTATAAGCGTAATTCTTCTTATGTTTCACAATACTGCCGACATTTATCCTGTTTTCAAGATCTATAATATCTGTACTATTATCTTCGTCCGTAACTGCAGCGGTAATTCCAATATCGAAGGCTAATTGTTTATAGCCAGGATAGGTGGAAGAGTTGCCCAGTTCGATGATTTCCTTTGGAATGCTTAATGTAACCTTATATATTCTATCTCCACCGTAATACTCATATAATTCCCCCATTTGAGATATTAATCCACTTCTATGTGTTAAAGAAGGAGCATTAAATGAAATAATATCATGATGCTCATTATAATCATAATCCATGTAAATACCATAATTTACACCGAAGTTAATGGATCGATTCGTTTCCTCAAATACAGATGGATCAACTGCGATTAATAAACAAATCTCATAATCATAATTAGGATCAAAGGAAAATGCATATTGAGAATGTAAGGCAATATCATTCATCATCTTTAAGTTGGTATAACTAATGTTTGCCCTTTGAGATTTGATGTTATATTTGATTTTAGCATTCGAATCTTCATACTCAGAATATGTGTATGTTTTAATCAATTTAGCAGTCTTAATATCGGTGATGGAGGTCACATAGTAATCATCACCCAGATAGCCCTGGGCAGTTGAGATTAATTTATTTGAGGATAATTGTCCATTTGAAACACCATTTGCACTGTAAGAAGTAGATCCAGTACCTTCTGGGAATACAACTTCCACTATTGTGCTCCTATTTAGAGAAAATTTATAGATTTTATTATGCCAGCTGGTAACAAATTCTTCTGTAGGTAGATCATCAAGTCCATCTGGAATATTGTCACTATCATAATCCGGATTCAATGGATCTAGTTGGATCTGTTCAATATTTGAATTTGCTATGTAATTATAGCATAGTTCCTTCATATCCTTTATTTTGTCACCATCACTGTCATCTGATAACGGATGAGTGAAATATCCGTAATAACCAAAAACCTCCTCCTGATCAAGTAAATAATCGTTATCTGTGTCATTACTATTTGGATTTAATCCTTGTCTTAATAAGTATAAATCAACATAACTGCTAAATGAGAAATCTTGGAGCTTGACTGAATATTCCGTACCATGGGAATGATTTCCCAAATCAATAAAGTCATAAGGTGTTGCATAATAATTCTCATAATTCGAATAGGATACAATACTAGTATCTATTGGGTTATTATTATCATCAAATACTTTTAATGTAACGGAATTAATGTCTTCTAAATCAGGATGGAAGATACCAAGGCTATAATTCCCAGGGATAGTAATCGGAATATCCATCATACTACCTGTGGTGGTCATCTCATATTTATCAGTAAATCTATTTAATATTATACCACTTTCATAATATCCATATACTTCATCCCCATCAATAAGACCATCATTATCTGTATCATTATCATTTGGATCTGTGTTGATTCCGAATTCGCCAATCATTGTATATGAAGAATTATCTGTTTCTTTAAACCAAATGTACCTATTCCCATTTACATATGCAAACATTTTCACATATGATATGTTTGTTACTGTTACATTATACCCATCCCATATACCGTCATTATCAGAGTCACAATTCCATGAATCGGTGGATTCATAACCGAAATATTTACACATCTCTGCTTTATAAGTGTCTCCATCAATATTTTCAACATTTCCATCAACTAGACCATCTCCATCCGAATCGATATCCTTTGCACAAATCAAACCATCATTATCAATATCGAGCCACCATTTTCCTCCCGGACCGTCCAATCCATCGATTAATCCATCACTATCAGTATCATTGATTCCTGAGAATAATCCCATCTCCCATTCAGTTTCGTCATCCACTCCATCATGATCTGTATCTGTTGAACCAAGTGGGTTTGATTCTCCAGAATCAACTTTACCATTATAATTAATGTCTTCTTCGCCATCTTTCAGAGAATCATTACCTGTATCACTGTTTTCATCTAGTGCATTAGGTAGACCATCACCATCGAAATCTCCAAAGTAATATTCCTCCCAAACACCACTGTTATTGAAGAATAGATCTTTTGAATCTTCTATCAGATCTCCATCACTATCATTATCCCTTAAAGTGTATTTACTATCATCATCAATATCACAAAAAATATAGGCAATATTCTTTGAGGTTAAATTAAAAAACTCATTACCGTCATTAAGATTATCACCATCTGTATCATTAGATAGTGGATTTGATAAGTTTAATAAAACCTCTGATGTATTGTATAATAACGACCGATATTTTAATTCAAATATACTACCATGCATGTCATTGAAATCGGACATATCCTCATTCCAATTTAAATAATAAAAATAATCCTTTTCAAGTAAATATTTAAATGTATTATTATTGGACTCATTACGAATTAAAATATAGTTGACCTTTGAAGCCCCATAATAACAATATTCTTCACTAGATGATAATATCTTACTTAGATTTACATATATCGAATAACCATCATGAGTCTCAAAGGGTAATTTTGTGACATTTGAAAGATTTGCATTTGTAACATTAGAATAATACCAGAAAGTGAGATAAGAACCCAAACCTGGGTCCATATATAACCAAGTCCCATCCAAATAATATTTCTCGTCAATGACATTTGACCGAAATACAAGATAAGACATCTCGAGTCCATCTAAAAGAGAATCGTCGTCCGTATCAGGGTCGAGCGGGTCCGTAAAATTGGTTATATCCCCAATGGTTGAATCAGGATGTGTTTCCCATTCACCATAGTCCATATTACCATTATTGTTGATATCAATAAAGCCGTCTGGGACATGGTCATTATCGGTATCCTGGTCAAGAGGATCGAGTGAGTAGTAGATCTCAAAGCTATCAGAAAGTCCATCATTATCTGAATCCTCATTTGCCGGGTCAAAGAGCCCAAATTCTTCATTATCAAACCAATCATCGCCATCTGTGTTATTGGTACTAGGAAGCGAATTCACCCTTTTAGACATTTTATTTCCGTCAACATCTGTAATGTTGATGATCCATCCCTTTAATTCAAATCCATCATGAAGAGTATCGTCATCTGTATCATTATCAAGATTCACACAGGAATAATCCCATTCACCTAAACACAAAGTGTCGCCACGTTTGTTGAATAAGGTGATGGTTGGTTGATAAACAGGAGTGTATCCATCGATCAATAGATCTCTATCGGTATCATAGAAGAATGGATCTGTTTCGTTAAAGGTTTCATTCTCATCCCATACACGGTTGTAATTGGTATCTCCTTCGATTAGGCCATTACAGTCTTTATCTTCTCCTTCCCATTTATCAAATTGCGAATTATTATGTAGACTTAAATTTTCATAGTCATAGAATCCACCCTGATGAATAGTTAAATTAGGGTCGTAAATATATCCTTCGATGTATCCATCCGGGATAGCATCGCCATCCGAATCTATATCAAGCATCGCTGGATAGCCATCTCCGTCGATGTCCCTAATACCTAAGAGTGTGTTATTGATAATATGCTCAAGACCATCAGGTAATGTATCATTGTCGGAATCGGAGTCAAGTACTGATGGCACTTCATCACTGTCAGTATCATTGTCATAAACACGTCTTGTTTGGCTGGTCCCATTAATGAATTCGAAATAATATCTAAATTCTTCGCCATCTTTCAGTCCATCGTTATCAGAATCCCAATCTCTCATGTTTGGATAATAATCTCCGTCGTAGTCATTCTGATAAATAATATATGGATAGTCGGACCAATCCTCTTCACCATCCGTTAATCCATCATTTTCAGTGTCTATCTTTAACGGATCGGATCCAAATATTATCTGGTATCGTTTTTCCTCATATGGAGGTGGAATGCTTCCGGTTTGTTTATAGACTACGCATTCAAGATCAAGAACTCCATCCCCATTATTATCTGTTAGAAGTGTATGGGATTTCAAAACATAGATCCTATCGCACCAGGATATTGTAGAATTGTAATATACTAACTCAGTTCCGTCATATAAGTAGGTTAAATGACTGTTATTTCCGCCATCTGATGAGATATTATCAGGATATCTCATATCATGCTCCTTACCATCGAGGAAAATGGTCTCTTCATAGTTGAACCAATTACCTATAGATCTGTAACGTAGAAATTCATCTGTTTTTGAAGACCCGTAATTTTCTCCACTGATAGAGGCGTTTTCTATTGTTGTATTCACATACCAGTAATACATTCTGATTGGCCCGTTATGTATCGTTTCATCACCATCGATCATCTCATCCATATCCGTATCACATGCCCTTGGATTGGTTCCAGCCAGATATTCCTCCAGGTTCGTCATGTTATCCTTTACGATTTGCTTATTCCAAAATTGCCAAGGGAAGAGGTAACTGGTTTGATGATCAAGATCACCACCTCTTCCATTATCCCCTGAAGAGTCCAGTGGATCGATAACATACCATGCCTCCCAACCGTCAGGTAGAGTGTCATTATCAGAGTCTGGATTGCATGGATCCGTTTCACCCTCCAAAGGAGTAAGTAATTTATTTGGATCAAATGTTTCGAACATCCATGGACCCTCATCAACCTGGCCATCCAGATCGAAATCCTCACCTTCCCAAAACTGAATATGATAGTCAGTCTGACTACCATCATAATACCACTTATCTCTTCCTCTAGGCCCGTACTCTCCTTGAACAGAGTAGATCGGTTCATACATCAAACCATCAATAGCACCATCTGGTAAACCATCATCGTCAGTGTCACAATCAACGGGATTGGTTTGATCCGACGGATCTGCATCGGAATTAAACACTTCAAAGCATGGAGGATCACTAACTGCTTTTTCATATGCAGATGCGATACTAGGTTCAGTATCGTAGATGGTGTAATTATCTGGATTCGAACCATCCAAACCCAATTCTATTCGATCCCTGATCCCATCCCGGTCAGTGTCCCTCGATATTGGATTTGTACCGGTATAATCAAAAGGATAAGATCCAGGGATTCCATTAACTTCGTAGTAATCGCTGATTCCGTCCATGTCGGGGTCCGAATTCAAGGGAAACATTTTCGTGGATACTTCATATCCATCATTTAATTGGTCGTCATCCGAATCTTCATCCAATACGGATATACGCGGCACCCTGAAGAACAAATGATCGATGGAAGCATTCGCGCCAACTATGTAAATGTAATTTGCTCCTACAGTAACCGTTTTTGGATAGTCCTCATCAACAAGGTCAATGCTGAGCTGAAGGTTATACTCACCATCCTCGAGGTAATATATACCCTCCCAGATATAACACCCCCCACCACCGGTTTGTTCATCGTTAATGTCATAACTTACCAATCCTAACCCAGTCCCCCAATACCCCTTTTCAATTAAACAATTCCTTCCGCCCTGAGAAAAAGAAACCGAAAAAATCTCGTTCAACGCCTTGAGAATATATTCCTTATCGTTGCTGAAAAAAGCTGCTGTACCATTACTCCCTTCCCAATTCGGATCAAAAACGATGTAAGGTTCCATCCTGATAACAAATGAATACCTACCCTCCTCAGAGATCGAGACCGTGTAATCTAATGTGGAGGATGTACCTGCATTGCCATACCCAACATCGTATGATGGTCTGGATGTATTATAACAGGCGAACATACTTACATGGGTGATATTATATAATGTAGAATATTGTGATGTATAATCTTCAGCCTCGATCAGGATTTTCCTATGGTTTCCATTCAGTTCTGTACCATCAATGCAATCATCACTATCCATATCGATATCCATAGGATCATTTTCTACTGCGCCCAATTCAAAAATCATACTATTCTCTTTATATCCGAAATAAATGAAATCGTCGCATACGGTCAGATCAGTTATGTTGTTAATATGCAGTATCCGGTCGAGTTTGGTTAATGATTCCTTGTTAAAAGTGTAAATAGATTTATAGGAAGAAGTCACAATTTTATCCTGGCATAGATAAATAAACCTAGTATCTTCCAAGGAACATTCACATTCTTCGAATAAGTGTGTTGTGAGATTTAATCTAACCAAATCACCTGATATAATACCATATAAATATGGATAATCCAAGACAAGTTTTATATCGATTAAATCTGACCCAATACTTGCTATATCGGCATAATTCTGACTGGTCATGTTTACCTTTAAGAATACACCATCCTGTGTAACTGTGACATAATTATAATCATCAATCTGGAGAAAAACAGAACGAAGATTACCATATCCTGTCGATATGGTTGACCTGGTAGGGCCAGGACTTGGTAAATAAATATTTGAAATGACACACACTGTGGTTCCCTCACCGTAGTATAATTTTTCCTCAGTTTCGTTGATAGTTGGTCGGGATAAATAATTATGATTTTGCGAGGTCGCAGACATGTTCCAATGTACTTCACCCGTTTGACCGTTGCGGCAGTAGAGACCTGTTAAATTCACTGTTGACGAAAAGGTGTAGAAAAGATAACCCTGAGAAACCAATAACCCGGAATATCTAAGAGTGTCATCGCACGGGTAAGTAATATTAAAGAGAATGGTCAGATCGATCAATGAAAAGGCTACGATCAAATTACTTTCCTCTGGAGCATTTGTTTCGAAAAAGCAATACCCGATATTGTTATAAATCGCCGGAGTGGAAGCATAGTAGAATGGATATTGCACCTCAGCGATTTCAGCCCGATCAATGATTTTTCCTGAGCTTCTATTTATCTTTACAACCTCTCCAGTTCGTAATGAATAATACACGTGATCATGTGTAATGGCCGGTTTACATGTGATCCTATCACCAAGGTAATTCTCCCAGTTCTTATCCAATTCGATCTCACCCATTATAGGAATCTGATTATCGGGCCCGTACATCTCAGACAGCATTTGATTGTTGAAACCATCATGGTCATATCTTTTTACGAGTAACTTATCCACCGATATATTTGAACCTGATTCTTTTATAACAACCACTGGCAGGTCCGATAATGAGCTATTGCCAATCAGGTAATAATTCCATGCATCTGTGGGGTGTATCGTAACAGGATTGGAGTTTAAGCTAATGGTTAGATTATTATTTTCAGTTGAAAATGACTTGGCCTTGATATATATCGAAAAATTACCTGTAAGGTCGTATAAAGTAGTATTAATCAGAGTATCATTTGCCAGACCGAGGACCGATGTGCGGTTGCTCGCATCCGCGGCCCTCATTACCTGGCTTTCATCCAGTACTAGTTCCTCAGCCTCAATATTCATAACGTATTTCGAATTCTCCCAACCATCAATTGATCCATCCCCGTCAAAGTCATCATCAATAGGATTTTTCAGGACCCATTCATAGCTATCATTGATGGTCTTGATAACAAGGTCATGTAAAATAATCTCATTTGTACCGTCTGATGAAATGCTGATATTCACACCGTAATAATCATCGTTGTTCAAATGGAATGTGGGTGTGGAAGCAAGTCTTGGAGTATCATCGATCCTGAATGTGTAACAATATTGTGGCATAACTTCATCAAATACAGTAATAGTGATATTGGCTTCATCACCACTTTCCACGGTATTCATTCGAATATATATCTTGTAATCTCCCGAGTTAAAAAACTGCAGATACTTATTTGATATAACCCGGTCTGCATTTTTCATATAATTACTTGATTCGGAAATCTGGTCGGGTATCATTACAAGGTCCTCAGGAGTAAAATAGTATACACCAGTGGAATCCTCATCAGTATCCGGTATACCATCCCGGTCGTAGTCACCATATAGATACAGGTTCTCTATTATTGGATGTAGAACAGAAAGATATAATGGTACCGTATAGGCTCCATTATTGATCTTGATCTTATATGGGTTATAGATGACCTGCCCACTTTGAGATATCAATCTCTCGGTCAGTGTGTATCCTGCGATTGTGCCGTACATGTCCGTTTTCATAACAGGTGTGTAAAGTAAATCGTTTCTATCATATGCATGGACATAGATATTTCCGATAGGTGTTTCATCAGAATCTAACAGAGTTAATGTCATGGTCCATGTACAATATACTTTTGAGGAGGCATCGTTAAAGGTCCGGGTAATATTTTCATAATACGTATCTACATAGGTTAACGTAGAATCTGTCAATTCCACAGCGTTATTACCATTGTTATTAAGTTCAAGATTTTCAATTGATACTGTAGAGTTTACCAGATAGTAATAAAAATAGGTTTCCTTTGCATTATCGTATTTCGAATAAAATATGCTGTCATTGATGTATTGGCAATATTCATTCCTTTGATAAGTATTGTATAATGAAATGCTCAATGTTTTGTTCATTCTGAAAGGTTCCTTATTATGTAAAAATGTGTTATATGAGAAATAACTTGATACATTCCTGAAATTAATACCGATTGTATTATTCAGGAAAATATTTGAGGTAATATAGAACTGGTAATTACCTATATGAAACTCGAAACCTTTTTCCTCTTCGAGTAATATACCTATTCCATTCTCCTCAAATAGGTTTTGATAAATCATAGAATCCTTATCTTGTATATACATACCGATCTCGTTATCAAATATACGATTATTTCGGTTAAGTGAGGTTGATAATACCTTTATCCAGTTCATGGAAGGTGACAGGTTGTTATATAATTCTATGTAGATTAGAATGTAAAAGGTTTCAATGTTTTCATCATTCAGAGAAGAGATATCTATAAAGGAGTTATTGAGATTGATAAACGAGGTATTTATGGTATTATTCGCTTTATTTACCAGGGAGATATTCAACTCAGTACCGGTATCGGAAATAAAAGTGCTGTTTACGAGTAAGTATTTCCATTCCTGGTCCGAATCAATATTGAATGGCCCGATTTTTCCGTATCCTTTTTCTTCTACATCCTGTGTAAGCGAAAAATAGTCTATGTAAACCTTGGGATTTTGTCTTTGGGTATAATGTTCGATTGACCAGAACATTATCTCAAACTTATCATAATCTGACCAATTAATTTCATCTCCGAAATAATCTTCAAATAACTCGTTTATCGGTTGGTCGATCGTTTCATCATATTCGTATGGTGCAACCGGATCATTCTCCTGAGCTACGATGTAATATGTGTCTCCTGATAATCCCCCATCGTAATTATAATCCCGCGTCGTCCATCTAATGCACATTTTCGTTTGGTTAGTTTTATTGTATACTGTAATAAACGTGTCAGCATAATTCCATACACTGCTATCAATGCTTCCATGGAAATGAGTATTAAGTAAATAATAGGGTGAAATATCATTAAAAAATTTGCTGAAGATAATGTATCCGTTATGGCCGGGAGAAGGATCCAGACATTTCCCTTCTAAATACATATCATAGTTCGAATTGGACCAATAATCCTCGATAACCGATATCTCTCCACCATCGTCTTCGGTATAAACATTCCAATCGGATTCCCAGTCACCGTCCCATTTTTCATCAAATATTTCTTTATCATCCAATCTAAGATGGCCATCCAATAATTTTATCGAATCATACTCCACAAATTCAGAGTAGTTATTGAACTCATATTTGTCAACATAGTAATTTGCGTAATATAGGGCCCAGTTACGGATCGATGGATTGTATGTTCCGTCATCCTCGAGATGGGCTTTGATCTTTATGGTTGGAACACTTACCGAATCGATATCACTTAAGTCTATCACAGATGAGTCTAACTGGGAGTAACCAGGTATCGTTTCATTTGTTGATGCATCAATGACCGATATCAGAACCTGTGACTCGCCAGGTTCGGATTTATTGATCTCCAAGCTATCGAAGACCGAATCACCAATTACCGAGATCGGTTCGGAAATCACATAATGAACATCAATGGGATCACCATAGATCTCGAATTCTCTTACACGAGCAAGAACATCCTGATCAAAATTTGCATCTGTGATATACATTCTGACTTTTTGAGTGAGAAGCGTATCATCAAGGACATGGTTTGTAACAGCTTCAGTATTATCATCCACAGTGAACTCGGTTGACCAGGATGAGCCTGTCCAGAAATCCACTGTAAAATCATATGTGGGATAAGAGGGATAATGATAAATCTTCACACTCGTAACATTTACTTGCTCTTCAAAATCAAATATCGCCCAATGTGGTTCGGGCCAGGAACTCTGCCATTTATTGTACCAGGAGGGGACTATATCTCCATCATACATCCGGCCCTTGTGATATTCCGGGTTATTGTAGGTAGATGAAACCGAGACACTTGGACATTCAAGTGCAATATTCTCACAAGGGCCTTCACCTATTACAACACTGCGGTTGTCCAATTCTGTACCCACCATGGTCTGGATATTCAATGTGTTGTTGAAGTCCTCATATATGTTTGAACTTACCCAGTAGATTCCTATCTTACTATCATTTACATTATTATTATACAGAACAGGATTTGAAAAGGGATTTATCTTTATACCAATATCATTTGAATAAAAATCCGAATATATAATTTTAGGTGAAGATTGATTTATAAGTAAACCAAAATCACCATTACTTCTAAATATTGAATTTTCAATAATAATATCTGAGGTTTGTATGTCTATTCCCGATCCATCGGCGGTTTTTTCGATAATAGAATCGCTGATGTCCCCTCTGCTTTCATCCTTATATATTATTGAATACCCATTACAACTTCCCGACCTTGTTACAAATGTATCGTCATAAAAGTTCAACTCTCCTCCTTGATCTACTTCAACTGTAACGGTCTCTGTATTCATTGTCAGGTTGATATTTTTGAATACCAGTGTCTCATTCAAGCCAACAGTAATGTCACTCTCAACATACACTGTACGATCAACGTCCTCGTACCAGGTATGACTCGTCCCGTCATAATATGAGACAGAGCCATTCTGGTAACCTTTGTACTCCGCATAACCATTAAATGAGGTTATGGTCGGATCTATGTATATTGGGTAATTTAACTGAAGCCTGAAGACCTCATCCGGTATTATCACATCATAAGTAAGTATGTCATCCTTTGAGAACTTGATTCTATGCTTCAGATTTTGGACATACCTATCATGATTTATCTTGAGAGGACCGCTTTTTGTTATGATAGAGTCAGAAGATTCGTATAAGATTGGAGTTGGTATGCTGAATATCACATGACCATACAGGTCCACCAGGTCAATCTTATCTTCCGTTTCGAACCAGAACTTATCGAGATTATCAGACCTAATATCAGGTTTTACATTATCTAAAGAGATATCTGATTGGATTATCAGGTCATCTGAAATGTTTAATACAGGTGATCTAAATATGATTTCCTCTTTGAATCCGGTTAAGGTGCTAGTGTATTTCACATTGTAATGGTCATTCTTGAATACATAGTCGATCTCAGGGTTCTTATTAATATCCTGATAGTTCACACCAAATGCCTTGTTTATTACACCATCCTCTGATGAGATAATGTTATTGAACTTTTCGTAGATCCACATTTCGTTCAATACCAGCTCCTTATCATCTACGTTTATCTGAATATTGTTCGTTCCGTCTTTTATGGTTTTATCCAGCTGTAATAGTCTCCTGTCATTTATCGAGGATATTTTTTTATCATTAAATGGATCCGGATGAAAATTGTTGTCAATAACAACCTTACCATTGTCTTTCCCAATATCTATCTGTTCTTCTGTCATCAGACCTTCCACTATCGGATAGAAAATAGTAGACAGGAACAATAAAGCTACGCTTATTATCATTCCTCGATTGGAGGAACAAACTCTCTTACCCATCTGATCACCTTGCTACTTAATTGCCGAATCCCGGAAACCAACTTCTAAGCTGAAGTCCTCTCATGTACATTCAACAACCAAGAATTATCACTCCAATTATCCCATATAAACAAATCTGAAAAGTATATATTTTTCAGGAGGGGTGTATAAGGTTTACGGTCAATGATTTGGTTATATTCTGTTCGGACTAAATATCCAACCCCCTTGATTGTCTGTTATTACACCCTATATATGAGGAAGTACAGTTGTTCAATTTAATGATGATATCATTTAATTCTTAAGATGTATTAGGGTTGTACCCCCTTAGGTATATATCTGGTAAACTATGACTCGGAGAAAAATTAATTTATTATTCAATACTTTTAAAACAATACAATATATATGAAATTACGTAATCTCTTTTACAGAATATGCATTTTGACAAGTCACACTTAAAAAAATTTTTTTAATTTTTTATTTTATGAATCATGCGATTCGAACGAAAGGCCATACTTTCTCACTTGAAAACAAGGAAAGAATTATAAATCTTCTAGCTATTTCATGACTGCTGAAAAACATGGAAAATGAAGTATACGAAAAGACACTTGATTTCATTAAAGAAAATCCCGATCAAAAAAGTGATATCAAAGGATCTATCGAAAAAGTGAAGCAAAGAATCAAAGAACATCCCAATGATGATTATTACATCAACTTCGAATGGAATGATGTTTTGGTTGAAAATCGCAAGCTGAAGAAATGGTTGCTTTCTGGTTTCCTGTCAATGCCCTACAAGAGCAGCAACCATGCTATGTACAGGTTCATCGACATGAACGAATCGATCAGAGCTATCGATGAGTTCGAGAAAATCAAAAATGAGATGGAACAACCTCATGTCGATAGACCATTGCAGATCTCAGAAGGGATATTCGATTGTATCCATGGGTTAGATGACGTAAAAGAAGTCATGGAGATGGCCTTGAAAGCAGATAAACAGGTCCATGTCGCCTTATGGGGTCCACCTGCAACTGCCAAATCACTCTTTCTGTTGGAACTCTCAAAGGTTGAGAATTCCCATTATGTTGTTGGATCCTCAACCACGAAGGTCGGATTATCCGAAGTCTTGATGGAACATAAACCACGGCTATTGCTTATCGATGAGATCGACAAGTTGGCCAAACACCCTGATGATCTGTCTGTGTTGTTGTCCCTGATGGAGACCGGGCTAGTAAAAAACGCGAAGCATGGAAAACATAATTCTGTTACTTTGAATACCAAGGTCTTCGCAGCTGGAAATGTGAACAAGCTCCCTGCAGAGCTTGAATCGAGATTCATATCATTGACGTTCCCTGAATATGGTGAAGACGAGTTCCGAAAGGTCGCAGTGCATTATTTGGAAAGGTCAGAGGGTATCGATCATAACCTTGCCGAATACATCTCAGACAAGGTGTACAAGGTCTCCAGGGATGTTAGGAAGGTGAGACATATCGCCAGGTTGTGCGAGACCAGAGATGAAGTGGATAAGATGATCAAGGTCATGAGGAAGTATAGCGATGAATAGAATAGGAAACACTGCTAGCAAATTCCTGAGAATGGCAATAATACCCTTGAGGATAACAAATAATCAATCTTCAAGTGCAGGGGGTTTTGGATCTGACCCAAGATAAGTCGGTTTTGGTGAGAATGCAGATGAAAAATAATGGCCCATCAAAGATGTTTAGTGGGCCCGCCCGGATTTGAACCGGAGTCTATGGCTCCCAAAGCCACAAGGATGGACCAAGCTACCCTACGGGCCCACTGTAATTGTACGATTTATATGGGGAGTGATATTTGCCCTATAAACCTTGCCATTATCCGCATCAGTGTTCTGCGGACCTTGTAAAGGTCCGGGTTCAACCTTTTTAGGTTGAACATGTCCATTCTGATTGTGCTTGATGGTTAACGGTCGCAGATCGTTATCCATCTTAGTGTGCAACTCCATATCTTTTTGATGGACCTTTTTGAAAAAAGTTCTATTCGTAATTGTATATTGTGGACCTTGTAAAGGTCCGCGTTCAACCTTATAAGGTTGAACATGTCCATTCCGGTTGGGCATGATGGTTCGGAACCGAAGGTTTCGATCCATCTTAGAGTACAACACTGTAT
>Ga0272443_10002551_pt1 | contig 23040 bp, 18 predicted proteins | sample SSMAcet12_FD_193581 | JGI IMG/M metagenome (GOLD analysis project Ga0272443, IMG submission 193581) | Marine sediment archaeal communities from Little Sippewissett salt marsh, Falmouth, MA, United States - SSM-Acet-12 | ecosystem: Environmental > Aquatic > Marine > Wetlands > Sediment ...
CCGGGAAACTTCCATGCAGAGTTCCAGAAGCGTTTCGACTGAGGCGTTCGTGCGGCTGGTCGTTGATATCGGCAACACCACCACGACGCTGGCCATGTTCGCCGGAGAGGCTGAGCCGTCGGTCGAATCGGTTCAGAGCACGCTGTTCGGTGAGCCCAAAGCGGTTGCCGAGCTGTTTCTCTCGCTGGCTCATCGGCACGGTACGCCACAGGCTGTTGCGGTGTGCAGCGTAGTGCCGGCGGCGGCAGCCTCCTGCTCGGCGCAACTCGAATCGCTTTTTTCTGTGTCCGTGGTGACGATCGCGGCCTCGCTTCGCCTGCCGTTCCAGCTTGATTATGCAACTCCGCACACCTTTGGCGCGGATCGTATCGCGCTGTGCGCCTGGAGCCGCCATCTGTTCGGCGACCGCCCGGTGATCGCGGTCGATATCGGTACAGCGATTACCTTCGATGTGCTCGATGCTGAGGGAAACTATCGTGGCGGGTTGATTATGCCGGGTATCGACATGATGGCCGGCGCGCTCAATTCGAGAACCGCGCAGCTTCCGCTGGTCGACATCGACAAGCCGGAAAGCCTGCTTGGTCGATCCACCATCGAGTGTATCAGAAACGGAATTTTTTGGGGAGCAGTCAGGCAGATTGCCGGGCTGATCGACGCCATCGTGGCAGAGCTGCCGGGCGAGTCGAAAGCTGCTCCAGCCGAAGTGCTTGTTACCGGCGGCAACAGCCGGATTATCGCCCCGGAGATCGCTTCAATTACCCACCTCGACGAGCTTGCCGTGCTTCGTGGAATCGACCTGCTTCTGCGACTGAACTCATGAGGTTGTATAGGTAGATTGTAGGGGCAACCCTTGCGGTTGCCCTGTTCAGGAATACCTGTCAACATCCCAATGAGGGCAACCGCAAGGGTTGCCCCTACAAAGCATCCGCCTTGAGTCCTATCTTTTCTCCGCGAACCAGCGCTGGGCGTCGTCAATCGCCTGAAGCACGTCGGTTTTCGGAACCTCGCGGTCGTGCAGGAAGGCGTGGCCGATGCGGTCGAGCAGGACGAAGCGTAACTGCTTGTCGATCTTCTTTTTGTCGGAGTGCATGGCGTCGAACAGCTCCTCGTGGTCGAGCGAGATGAATCGCTTGTTGACGAGGTTTCGCGGGAAGCGGAAGCGCGCGATCAGCTCCAGCCCTTCGTTCATCTCATCCGCCGGGAGCAGTCCCAGCCGGTGCGAGAGGAAGAGGGCGCAGGCCATGCCGATGGTGACCGCCTCGCCGTGGCGCAGGTTGCGGTACTCGGCCATCTTTTCAAGCCCATGCGCGAAGGTGTGCCCGAAGTTGAGCGTTGCCCGCAGGCCGCTGGTTTCGCGGAAATCTTTTTCCACCACATCGGCCTTGGTGAAGGCGCTGCGGCTGACAGCGTCGGAAATCCACGGCTCTTCGAGTCTCGTTACCTCATCCCAGTGCTCGGCGAGCATGTCGAAAAATTTCCGGTCGGCGATGAAGCCGTACTTGACCACCTCGGCCATACCGCCGAAGATTTCGCGCGCAGGCAGCGTCCGGAGAAATGCCGGGTCGATCAGCACCAGCGCGGGCATGTGGAAGTAGCCGATGAGGTTCTTGCCGAGCGGGTGGTTGATGGCTACCTTGCCGCCGATGGAGCTGTCGGTCATGGCGAGCAACGTCGTGGGAAGTTGCACCACCGGAATGCCGCGGTAGTAGCTCGCTGCGATGTAGCCGCCGAGATCACCGACCACGCCGCCGCCGACGCAGAGCAGGTTCCAGCTCCGGTCGACGTCAGTCTCGATCATCTGTCCGTAGAGTTTCCATGCGGTCGAGACGCTTTTGGAGGTCTCGCGCGCAGGCACGACCAGCTCGACGGTGCGGAACCCCTGGCGCTGCATCGAAGCGATGATCTCATCGCCGTAGAGCTTCCGGGTGTTCTCGTCGAACAGCACCACGCTTTTTTTGCCGAGTCCACGGGTTTCGTACAGCTCTCCGATCGAGTCGATGACGGGGGTTCTGACGATAATATGACTGGCCGCACTTTCCATGATGCTTATCTCTCCTTGTTAGCTGCCCCGCTCAACGCGGCGGATATGTCTTTCGATTTTTCTTGTCATCTCCTCGACCGTGCTGCCGATTTTCTTTGAATCGGTCACGATGATCAGATCGGCTTTCTGGTAACGAGGCGCCCGCTTTTCGAGAATCTCGCTGATTCGCTGTTCCACCTGTTCCCGCGAAAGCTTCTCACCGTTCGGGCCTTTTAAAAGCGGTCGATCGGTTTTATGCTGAAGCCTGAGCGAGAGGATTTCCGGGCTCGATTTCATGTAGACCAGCGTGCCGGTGCGCCTGATCAGCTCGAAGCAGCGGTCGTTTTCAAGCACGCCGCCGCCAAGCGACACCACCATCTCTTTCTGACTGCCAATACGTTCGAGCGTCCGAAGTTCCAGCTCCCGGAAGGCATCCTCACCATCCTCGGCGAAGATGCGGTTGATGCTCTTTCCGGCGGCGAGCTCGATTTCACGGTCGAGGTCGATGAACTCGAAGCCGAGCGAGTTGGCCAGGAGCGGGCCGATGGTCGATTTGCCTGAACCGCTGAAACCGGTCAGAAATATGAGTGAGTGGTGTTTCATCCTGTTATTCTGCGGGCGACGGCGTCCCGCTGTTGATTTGCGGCCAATATACGAAAAAACGGAACGATAACCGGCGAGGTGCGATTGTTTCAGCCGCTGGAAGATGATAGCTTTGGGGCAGAAATTTCGATCACTGGACATTATGGTCTATGAAAAGTCTGTATATCATCAAGGCTGGGAGCACCTTTGCCACCGAGGTGGAGCGGCTCGGCGATTTCGAAGAGTGGGTGCGGCGCGGGTTGGTCGACGTGGCGTACCCGGTCGCGGCGCTGATCGCCGCCCGTGTGCCTTTCCTCGGCATCTGCTACGGCCACCAGCTTCTCGGACGGGCGGCTGGCGGCGAGGTGGGCTACCATCCGCGAGGTCGGGAGGTCGGCACGGTCTCCATCGAACTGACGCCTGAAGGCCAGCGCGATCCGCTTTTCAAAGGCATTCCGGCGCGGTTCGTAGCGCACGCGACTCATGCGCAGAGCTTGTTGCGGCTGCCTGACGGCGCTGTCCATCTCGCTTTCAACGGCTTCGAATCGCATCATGCCTTCCGGGTAGGTGAATCGGCTTGGGGTGTGCAGTTCCATCCGGAGTACACGCGGGAGATCATGCAGACCTACGTGAGCGATGAGATCGCTGGCCTCGAAGCGGCTGGCGAAGATGCCGGAGCGTTACGCGAGGTGGTGTCGGACGCGCCGTTCGCCGGGCGGGTACTTACAAATTTTGCCAGCTTTGTTTCCCGGACTCTTTGAGCCGTTGCACGAGGCCGGTCAGGCGGCGTTTCGATTTACAGTTCCTGATCGCCCGGTCAAGTGCCTTCGGTTCGGCTACGATGACCACGAGCTTGCGCCCCCGCGTGACGGCCGTATAGACAAGATTGCGTTCGAGCAGGGGGTAGTGCTGCATGGACAGCGGAATGACCACGGCAGGGTATTCGGAGCCCTGGCTTTTATGGATGCTGATGGCATAGGCGAGCGACAGTTCGTCGAGGTCGCTGAAGTCGTACTCGACGTGGCGATGGTCGAAGAGCGCCGTCAGCGTCTCCGCATCGATGTCAAGCTGTTCGATCAGGCCAATGTCGCCGTTGAAGACCTCTTTATCGTAGTTGTTGACTGTCTGAATCACTTTGTCACCCGGCGCGAAGGTGCTGCCGAAGCGAGTCACTTTCGGCTCGGAGGCCGGGTTGAGGCGCGCTTGCAGTTCGGCGTTCAGGGCCTGTACGCCGATGCCGCCCTTGTTCATCGGCGTGAGCACCTGCACGTCACGCACCGGGTCGAAGCCGAAGCGCTTCGGGATGCGCTCCGTCACGAGCTGCATCACCTTGTCGTGAATCTCCTCCGGCGAGCCTGCTTTCACCACGTAGAAGTCTGACAGCTCCTCGCCCTCGGCAGTCAGCGGCATTTCGCCCTGGTTGATGCGGTGGGCGTTGACGACGATCATCGATTCGGCAGCCTGCCGGAAGATTTCGGTCAGGCAGACGGTGGGGATGACCTCCGAGGCGATCAGGTCGGCGAGCACCGCGCCGGGGCCGACAGATGGCAACTGATCGACGTCGCCGACGAAGACCACCGCCGCGCGGTCGGGAATCGCCGCCACGAGCTTCTGCATCAGCACGACGTCCACCATCGAGGTTTCGTCAACCACCACGAACGAGACGTCGAGCGGATTGCCGCGTCCTCGTTTGAAATCGAAAATCTGCGGATCGAATTCGAGCAGGCGATGGATGGTTTTGGCCTCGATACCGGTCGATTCGGTGAGCCGCTTGGCTGCCCGGCCGGTCGGAGCGCAGAGCGCTACGGAGACCTTTTCGCGCTGAAGCACCGAGAGGATCGCCTTGAGGATGGTGGTCTTGCCGACGCCCGGCCCGCCGGTGATGATCGACACTTTGCTGGCCAGCACGAGCGTTACTGCGCTGCGCTGCGAAGGGGAGAGTTCAAGGCCGGTCTGCTCCTCGATCCACGGCAGCACATCGTGCGGATCAAGCGCCTCCCAGGGCAGGGTGCCACGCTTCAGTCGGTGCAGCGCTGAGGCGACGCCCGTTTCGGCACGATGCAGCGATTCGAGAAAGATGCACGGCACCTCGTCGATCGTTTCACCTACGATGCGGCGGGTCAGCTTTTCGTTCGTCACGGCTTCGGCAACGAGCGGGCGGTCGATTTCAAGCAGGCGTGAGGCCTCGTCGATGAGCGTCTCTTCCGGAACGGCGCAGTGGCCGTCGCTCGACATCTGGCCGAGCACATGGGTGATGCCCGCTTCGGCCCGCATGAGCGAGTTCCGTTCGACGCCAAGGCTCGCCGCGATGGTGTCGGCCGTCTGGAAGCCGATGCCTTCGATGTCGAGCGAGAGGCGGTAGGGATTCTCCGTGATGGTGGCGATGGCCCCTTCGCGGTAGCGGCGGTAGATTTTCCAGGCCCTTGCTGCGCCGACGCCGTGCTCCTGCAAAAAGAGCATGATGTCCCGTATGGCTCTCTGCTCGGTCCACGATTCGATCACCATGTCGAGGCGCTTGCGTCCGATGCCTGGCACTTCGAGTAGTCGCTCCGGTTCGTTTTCGATCACATCGAACACCGCGTCGCCAAACTGCTCGATCAGTTTTTTCGCGTAATAGTTGCCAAGTCCCTTCACCTGTCCCGAGGCGAGGTAGCGCTCTTTTCCTTCGAGCGTGGTGGGCTGCACGGGGGTGATTTTCGAGGCTTTGAACTGCAAGCCGTGCGTGCGGTCGTTCTGCCACGTGCCAACGCACTCCATGAACTCGCCCACGGCGGGGGAGGCGGCGAGGCCGACCACCGCCACCGGCTCGCGCTGCCTGGCAACCCGCAGGCGCAGCACCGTGAATCCCGACTCCTCGCTGTGAAACGTTACCCGCTCGACGGAACCCGAGAGGCGCTCTTCATGGGTGTCGGCGGGTGTTGTCATTGGTTGTGCAGTGGACTTTGTGGACGATGTGGACGACCGGCAGGGCAGAGTGCTTTACGGAGTTCCGGCGGCGAGTTTCTGGAGCGCCTGAAGTGTGCGGTCGCACTCGGCTTCGGCCTTGCGTTTGTTGCCGAGCGAAAGTGCTGCGCTCGTCTGGTTCGTGTTGAGCGTTGAAAGACGAACGATTTCAGTGTTAAGCCGCATGAACTCGCTGAACTCGGTCTTTGCCTCCCTGATGTAGGGCTTGCTCTTTTTGCCCGTCATCGTATTGAGTTTGTTCAGCGCAGTCTCAATGCTCTTTTGTTCAGCCTGCATTGTTTCTTCGAGGCTCTTTTTCGCTTTCTCATCAGCTGCGTTCACATGGCGCGTCTGAAGGATGACGAGATTGCGGATAGGCAGCTTGGCATCTTCAGCGGTCTTTTCCATCTGTGCTTTGCGCCACTCAGGCTTGACCCTTGCGGTCAGTTTGTCGAGGTTACCGTCGATTTTGCGCACCAGCTCTTCGCCGATCGTTGATGAAAGGTTGAGAGCCTTGAGGTTGGTGTTCTCCGTGGCGGTTTCGAGCAGCGTTGCGTCAATCGTGCTAACCGTTGCCCACGATTTGCTGAATTTGTCGACCAGCTCTTTCTCCTTGCCGGAGCCGTCTTTGGCAACCATCGATTCGAGCGTTTTCAGGTCGCGGTTGACCTCACGCGCAGCGGCGCTCGACTGTTCGGCATAGGTGCGTGACTCCTCGTCGGTCGTGGCCAGCACGGCACTTTTCTCCTTCTCGACCGAGCGCACAAGATTGACCCGCATTTCGGCCAGTAGCGCCTGCTTTTGCATCGAAGCACTGCCGCCACTCATGAACGAAGCGCTCTGGAGCCAGAACGAAAGTAGCAGCGTGACAAGCGCTGTAGCAACGAGACTTGCTGCCCATGCCAAACCGATGCTTTTGCCTGCTTCTTTTTCGTCTCTGTTCATGATGTGGGTCTCTCCTCAGGGTTAATCGTGTCGTTGTTTCGGCTTAATCCGCACAATATACAAAAGGCCGGATACGTTTTTTCAGCAAAAGGTGAACCCTCGTCGAGCGAATTTCGTTAAACTGAAAAGAGTTAACCGATAATAAACAAGCAGTCTTATGAAAGCCGATAATGAACAGGTCGCCATGGTCGATGCCCTGATCGATCCGTGGTTGAACGTGATCGGGCGAGATTTTGAGGGGTACCGAAACCATTGCCGGAGAGTGTTTCTTTTCGGTTGCGCGTTAGCTGGAACCGATGGCGACAATCAGCAGAAAATGGCCATTGCGGCAGCTTATCACGACCTCGGAATCTGGACGGACGGTACGTTCGACTATCTGGAACCCTCGAAGCAGCTCGCGCGCGCCTTTCTCGAATCGACCGGTAAGGCTGACTGGGCGGATGAAATCGAAGCCATGATCGAAAACCACCACAAGGTCGGCCCGTGGAGCTGTAAACCCACATGGCTTGTCGAACCCTTCCGCCAGGCTGACTGGATCGACGTCACCTTCGGTGCACGCAATTTCGGTCTCCAACGCCGCTACATCCACGAAATTTGCCGCCGCTATCCCAATGCCGGCTACCATCCAGCACTGGCAAGATTGACTTTCGAGCGGATGAAGATGCATCCGAAAGACCCGCTACCGATGTTCAAGTGGTAGGGTAAGCGAAGTGGCAGTTCAGCGATGAATGTGTAGAAATGGATTTTGAAATCTATATAAAATGGTGTTTTGGCTTACCTGTTTTTGATCGATATATTTTTTGCACAACGATAAGCTTAACGATGGATGCGAGATATGGCTGTTTACTCTTTCCTTGACCTTGCATATGATGTTCTCAAAGTGGCAACCCAGCCTTTGACTTATCAGGAAGTTTGGCAGGCCGGAAAGGAGGATGGCCTTACAGACAAAATCAAGACATCAGGTAAGACTCCGTGGCAGAGCCTTGGGGCGCAACTGTATGTTGAAGTCCGAGACAACGAAGAGTCCCGATTCATGAAAGTTGGGAAAAGGCCTGCTCGCTTTTTCCTCAAAAATCGGTCCTCTGAATTAGCATCGGATGCTGTTGCCAAGATTGAGAAAGAGGAATCTAAGAAGACAGAAAAGAAGACAGGGTATCACGAACGTGATATTCATCCACTGCTTACTTACTTCGCTTATGCAAATCCGACTTTTAACCGAGGTCGATCGATCTTTACAAAGACCATCTTTCACGAAAGATCGCAGAGATCCGGTTACAATGAGTGGATTCATCCAGATATTGTCGGATTCTATCTGCCCTTGGACGACTGGCGTCCTGATGTAATTGAATTCAACCGCCTTTCTGACAACAACTCTCTGAAGCTTTTCTCGTTCGAGATGAAAAAAAGCCTCACGAAGGCTAACTACAGAGAGGCATACTTCCAGGCGGTATCTAACTCGTCGTGGGCACATGAAGGGTATCTGGTTGCTGCCGAGATATTACAAGACGACGAGTTTCTGGCCGAGCTCGAACGACTTGCTTCATCGTTCGGAATCGGGATCATTCATCTTGATCCCATAGACATCGACAGTTCCAGTATCCTCTACCCAGCAAGGGTTCGGGATGTTCTTGACTGGGAAACGATAAACAAGCTCTGCGAGCAGAACACAGATTTTGAAAAATTTCTTCAAGACGTGAAAATAGACTTCGAGTCTAAAAGGATTCACCGGGCAGAGTTTGATGAGATCGTCAAAGACATTCGGAAGTATATCAGAGAGAAACTGAAGATTGAACCAGAGGCTTGAACGTATGCTGTAACCCGCACTGAAAGATTAGGCATTAGCTTTCAGTGCGATTTACTTTCATTTTTTTCCTCTAATCCTCCCAAACAACTCATACGCCGTCGAGTCTTCGACCGTCGCCTGGCGGAAATCTCCTTCCTTAACGGCTTCATCGCCAATCTCAATAATCACGTCGTTATCGACTTCGGGGGCGTCGTATTCTGTCCTTGCGTAGGCTACTTTGTCTTCGATTCGGTCGATGAGAACGGTGAGCGTCTGGGCTTCGAGTTTGCGGTTGAGGCTGGCGGCGATGCCTTCCTGTAGCTCCATGAGTTCGCCGACCCGTTCCTCCTTTTCCTCGTCGCTGACGCTGTCCTCGAGGGCGTAGGCGGGGGCGTGTTCTTCGTGGCGGTAGGGGAAGCAGCCGAGGCGGTCGAAGCGGGCCTGGCGGACGAAGTCAAGCAGCTCGTCGAACTCTTCGCGGGTTTCGCCGGGGTAGCCGGCGATCATGGTGGTGCGGAGGCGGATGTCGGGGTTCTTCTGGCGAATGGCGTCGATCAACTCTTCCGTGCCTTTGCGTCCGACGCCGCGCTGCATCGATTTCAGGATGCGGTCGTTGATGTGCTGCAATGGCATGTCAAGATAATTGCAGACGTTACGGCGCTCGCGCATGGTATCGATCACCTCCAGCGGGAAGTTGAGCGGGTAGGCGTAGAGCAGGCGAATCCAGTCGAAGCCCATGTCGGAGAGGCGCAGCGTGAGGTCGTTGAGCGTGGGCTTGCCGTAGAGGTCGTAGCCATAGACGCTGATATCCTGCGCGATGAGGTTCAGCTCGCGGACGCCCTGCTCTTGCAGCAGCGCGGCTTCGCGCAGGAGCTGTTCGACGGGCTGGCTGACGTAGGGGCCGCGGATTTTCGGAATCGAGCAGAAGGAGCAGCGGCGGTTGCACCCTTCGGAAATTTTCAGAAAGGCGTAGTGCGGCTGCGTGAGCAGTTCGCGGCGGTCGTAGAGCTCTTCGCAATAGTGCGCGCCAATGGCCGCGAGCACGTCGGGGAGCTGGCGGGTGCCGAACCATCCGTCAACCTCTGGCATCTCCTCGGCCAGCTCCTTGCGGTAGAGTTCGACGAGGCAGCCCATGACGTACACCTCGCGTACGACGCCCTCCTCCTTTTTGCCGATGGCGGCGAGCATTTCGTCGATCGACTCACGCTTGGCGTCCTCGATGAAGCCGCAGGTGTTGATGAGGATGATGTCGGCCTCATCCGCGTCGTCCGTAAACGTCAGCCCCGAAGCAACCGCCTGCGCGGTGAGGCGCTCGCTGTCAACCGTGTTTTTCGAGCAGCCGAGGCTCAGTAAAAACACCGCCGGTTTGCGTTCGTTACTTGTTGCCATTGCTGTTGAACTCCATGAGGAAGGACTCTTTCCAGTCGGTGAAAGTGCCCGCTGCGATGTGCTCGCGCGCTGTTCTGGTGAGCCAGAGGTAGAAGGAGAGGTTCTGCATCGTGCAGAGCTTCAAGCCGAGAATTTCTCCCACGTTGAGCAGGTGGCGGATGTAGGCGCGCGAGTAGTTGCGGCAGACGTGGTTGTCGAAGCCTTCGTCAATCGGGCGGAAGTCGTCGGCGTATTTTGCCGAGCGCAGGTTGATTGTCCCCTTGCGGGTATAGACGCGCCCGTTGCGCCCTTCGCGCGTAGGGATGACGCAGTCGAACATGTCGATGCCGCGCTCGATGGCGTTGAGGATGTTCGAGGGCGTGCCGACGCCCATCAGATAGCGCGGCTTCGATTCGGGCAGAATCGTGTGCGACAGCTCCAGCATCCGGTACATCTCCTCGGCCGGTTCACCAACCGCCATGCCGCCGACCGCGTAGCCGTCGAAATCCATCTTGACCAGCTCCCGGCTGGAGTGCGCCCGCAAATCGTCGAACGTGCCGCCTTGGGTGATGCCGAACTGGAATTGCTCGTAGCCGTAGTGCGGTCGGGTCGAGAGGAAGTGCTTGCGCGCCCGCTCGGCCCAGCGCAGGGTCAGCTCGCCGGACTTCTGCACATACTCGCGTTCTGCTGGCCATGGCGGGCACTCGTCGAGCGGCATCATGATGTCGCTGCCGATAATGCGCTGCGTATCGACCACGTTTTCCGGAGTAAAGTGGAGCTTCGAACCGTCGAGGTGCGACTTGAACATCACTCCCTCCTCGCTGATTTTCCGCAGATCGGTGAGCGAATAGACCTGGTATCCGCCGCTGTCGGTCAACAGAGGGCCGTTCCAGTTCATGAAACGGTGCACGCCTCCAGCCTTGAAAAGTATATCGTTGCCGGGTTTCAGATAGAGGTGGTAGGTGTTGGCCAGAATGATCTTAGCATCGAGCGCCTTCAGCTCGCATGGTTCGACCGATTTGACGCTTGCCCGCGTGCCAACGGGCATAAAGATCGGCGTGGGGATTTCACCATGCGCGGTCGAGAGCACGCCGCAACGCGCTGCCGAGCCGCTGTCTTTTGCTGTGACGGAAAACTTCATAGTGCTGGGCGGGTGGTCGAGGGTCAATGATGCGTGCTTAGGTGATCATGCTTTGCAGCAATAGGAGTGCTGGCGATTAAGAGCCATGAGTTATGAATGAAAGTAGGGAACGGGCATCATAAATAAAAGCAAATCATGTCGCCTTATAGCTTGGAGAAGCTTTCTGTGACGCAAGCGATGATGAAAAAATTATGGCGTAAAAATGAATTTTATCATACATTATAATATTACTTCGACGATGTATTGTTAGTATATATGACAGCGCCGGCTTGTTGTTGTTAAATAGTGATAGCATCTATGTTTTGAGCTTTTTTTGCAACCAGCATTTTTAAGCAATTTCCCGTTCATGCAAGAAAATCGCACAGGCGGATCGCATGGATTCCCGGATTATGAAAGCTCCGGTATGTCAGATGGCAAAAATTTGACTGAACTGTTGCCCAGGTCGATGTATCTCATCGATGCCGAGGGACATATGGTTCGATGGAGTCCGTGGTTTCGTGACCGGATTGCCGGGTGCTCTGACAGCGAGATGGCGTCGATCGATTTTCTTGATCTGATTCACCCCGAAGACCGTGATCTGGTGACGCGGCGAATGCGCACTATTCTGGAGCGTGGAGTCGAGGAGAGTGTCGAGGTTCGAGTGCTCTTCAAAGGCGGGCCAGCGTATCGCTGGTTTCTTCTCTTGGCCAACCGTTACGAGTATCATGGAAACTCTTTTATCACCGGTACCGGTGTCGATATCACCCGTTTGAAGAATGCCGGCACATCCCTGAAGCTCAGGGAACACCGTTTCCGCTCGATGTTCGAACAGGCTGATGCCCCCTTGTTCATTGCCGATCTTGATGGTCTGATCGAATATGTTTCGCCTGCATTTGAAAAGATTTCCGGCTATGCTGCATCGGAATGTCTGGACAAGCCGTTCATGCATTTCTTTGAAGAAAAGAGTGATGCAAGCTCGGATATGGCATTGTTGCTTTCCGATGTGCTTGCCAACCCCGATTCCATCCGGATGCGTGAGTATGCGATGCGCAGACGGGATGGATCAGTATGCCATGTTGAAATCAAACTTCAGCACTATCGCGACAATCGCACTGAGGGCGTAATCGGGGTTCTGCACGACTTGACCCAGTGCAAGCGGCTCGAGTCATTGACCGATTTTCGTTTCAAGCTGCTCAGGATGGCCGAGCAGGTCTCAATCGAGCAGATCCTGCAAGCTACACTCGATGAGGCTGAACGGTTGACCAACTGCACGGTCGGCTGTATTTACTTTCTTGCCGGTAATTCGATGAATCTTCCGCAGTATATCTGGTCGCCCCGGGTTCGCGATTACATGAAATCCCTTAGTCAGAATACCCAGCCTCATCAATTCGATGTATTGCCCTTTCTTCAGGAAACCATCGAAACAGGGCGTGTCGTTATCGTCAACGATCAGCAATCGTCAAACAGCTCCGCAGAATCCTCCAATGATTTTTCGATCACCAATCACCTTTGCGTACCGGTGATCGAACGCGGTCAGGTTATGGCGGTGTTTATGGTTGCCAATAAACCCTCACTGTATGAGCACAGCGATGCCTGGCTGCTCGGTACACTGGCCGATCTGGTGTGGGATATCGTGACCCGGAAAATAAACGAGCAGTCGGAGAACCGGATTCAGTCGCTTTTGTTACAGATTCAGAAGATGGAGCTCATCGGCCAGCTTGCAGGCGGCATAGCGCACGATTTCAACAATATGCTGGGCGTGATTTTGGGCAATGCTGAATTGGCGATGAGCAGCGATAGCCTTGATCCTTCGGCTGAGGAGAATCTGGCTGAGATTTACCGGGCGGCTGAACGCTCGGCTGAAATGACCAGTCAGTTGCTTGCCTTTGCGCGCAAACAGACTACCGTGCCGAGTGTTTTTGATGTCGATGAGTCTATTGGTGAGTCTCTGGCTATTTTGCAGAGAGTTGTTGGCGAGAAGATCAGGTTTGAGTGGCATCCATCGGGCGCCGGCTGCAAGGTGCGTATTGACCCGTCGCAGTTCGACCAGGTTCTTATCAACCTGTGCCTGAATGCCCGTGACGCCATGAACGGGGCAGGGAGTATCGTCATTAAGGCCAAACGGGTACAAAGCAATCATGAGGCGCAGCATGCCGGGAATTTCAGACTCTCCGGTGAGTATGTTCTGATTTCGGTTACCGATTCCGGCCAGGGGATTTCCGATGAGCACAAGCTGCATATTTTTGAGCCCTTTTTTACTACCAAGGTGCTTGGCAAGGGAACCGGCCTTGGGCTTTCATCGATCTATGGTATTGTGAAGCAGAACCGGGGATTTGTCGATTTTGAGAGCGAGGAGGGCAACGGCACCACATTCCAGGTCTATCTGCCGCTCTATAGCAAGAAAAAGAGCGCGCAGCCGCCTGAGCTTGAAGCAGCGGGCCTGTCCGACCAGACCACCATTCTTGTGGTTGAAGATGAGGCGGAAATTCTCGCGCTTTGCCAGATGATGCTTCAGAAGTCTGGCTTTAGGGTGTTGACGGCCGGTTGCCCGTCAGAGGCGATCATGATTGCTGAATCTTTCAGTGGCAAGATCGACCTGCTGCTGACAGACATCGTTATGCCGGAAATGAACGGTAGCAGGCTTGCCTCGAAACTTTCGACGATCAGCCCCGGCTTCAAGGTTCTTTTCATGTCGGGTTACTCGGCCGATGTCATTGCCGACAAGGGTGTATCGCACGATTTGTATAATCTTATCCGCAAGCCCTTTACCTTCAAGACGCTGACCCGAAAGGTGCGCAAGATCCTTGAGGCGGAGTGAGCGTTCGCAATTGCTCAGGCGTTGTGCTGGCGTGTCTCGCCAGGGGTCAGTTCAAGCGCGCTGACTCGGACTGAAACGCTCATCTTTTCCGATGATGCGCCTTTGTAGGTGCCTCGAACGGGGGGTACGTCGCCGTAATCCCTTCCGCTGCCGATCTTGATGTAGCGATCATCGACCACCAGCGTTTTGTGCGTCGGATCGAATCCCACCCATCCCTTTTCTTTTCCGCACCAGATTTCGCACCAGGCGTGGCTGGCTTCATCCTGTCCGTCAGGCGTGCTTCCTCCGCCGTAGAGATAACCGCTCACGTAGCGTGCCGGCAGCCCGAGATGGCGGCAGACGGCAAGCATGAGGTGCGCGAAGTCCTGGCAGACGCCCCGACCGAGCGCCATGACAACCGCGCTGGTGCTGTGCACGTCGGTGACGCCCGGTTCGTACAAAAAGGTGTCGTTGATGTGTCGGCAGATCTCCATCGCTTTCAGCCAAGGAGCCGTGATCGGTTTGAACTGCGCGGCCAGCGCCAGAATAGCTGGATCGTAATGGACGTAACGGCTTTCCGAGAGCAGGTCAAGCAGCATGATCTCATCCTCTTCGTGCGGCCCGCTGTCCGGGTGGTTCAGGGTTTCGATGATCGAGGTGGCCATGATGTGCACCTGTTTGTGGCTTTGCAGGATGTTGAAATGGTGCACGTTGTTTCCGTAGAAGTCGGTGTAGTTGAAAACCGTCGCGGACGGGTTGACCTGAAGGCTGAAACTTGCGCATCGTTGCGCACCGGTGCCGCTTCTCGGATGCAGACGCACTTCGGTGGCGGTTTCGTAAATCGGCTCTTCGTACTCGAAAAGCGTTGAATGTTCAACTTTGAGGATCATGCGCGGTAGAGATTGATGATGGCGATTCGTCGCTTACTGTTGTTGCTGCTGCTGCGATTGGCTCCAGTTGGCCCTGCCGCCGCCGAGGCCGGTAAAGGGGAGGGCTTCGGTAACGTCGTGCGGTTCGATTTTCGGCGTGTGGTAAGCGAAGTAGAGCAGGTGAAGTTGTTCGCCCACTTTGATCAGCCCCTGCTCGACCTCTTCGAGAAAATGGTGTACCCCTTTGCGCAGGATATCGTCAACCGTGGTGTAGGTCATTTCTGCCTCCATCTTGCCGATCAGCCGATCGACGTTGTTGGCGTACCGGTGCGACGAGCTGCCTGAAATTCTCCACAGCGCCTCCTGCGCGGCACAGATCGAATAGGTGATGCTGCGCGGAAAGGTGCGGTCCAGAATCAGGAAGTCCAGAATGTTATCTGGAGTGATTTTCGACAGATAGATTTTTCGGAACGCTTCGAGAGCGCTGCAGCTTTTCAGCACGGCCATCCACTGAATGATGTCGATCGAATTTCTGACGATGGCTACATGGTGCTCATGTCCGTGCGTGAGCATGTGGTATTTGACGTCGATCAGGCGTGCCGAGTTGTCGGCGCGTTCGAGGTACTTGCCGATCTGCACGAAATCCCACCCCTCGTTGTGGGAAAAGGTGTTGTCGGTAATGCCCTGAAAGAGGTGCGAGGCGTTCTTGATTTCTTTGTAGAAAGGGTATGGGTCATTGTGCACCTGCTGTGGCGAGGCGCTTTGCAGGAAGTGGTACAGGTTGTTGAGCTGTTCCCACATCTCGCTTGAAATGCTCTCGATCACACTCCGGGCGTTTTCGCGAGCCATGCTGATCGAGGAGAGAATCGAGTTGGTGTTCTGGCGGTTGAAGACCAGGTAATCGGTTACCGACTGCGCGTCGTACTCCTCGTAGAGCGTGCCGAAATGGCCGGGGTCCGACATCACCATGATCAACGGTTTCCAGTAGTTCGGATGATCGAGCGTGGTAATGCTGTTCAGGTCGAGCAGCAGGTTGAAATTGACGTCGAGGAACCGGGCGGTATTTTCCGCGCGTTCGAAGTAGCGGCTCATCCAGAACAGCGATTCGGCGACACGACTCAGCATGAAATTCGTTCGTTAAAGGTTCAGTTATCGATGACCCAGGTGTCCTTGCTTCCGCCGCCCTGAGAGGAGTTCACCACCAGCGAGCCGCGCTTGAGGGCCACCCTGGTCAGGCCGCCCGGCACGATGGAGATCGAATTGCCGTATAGCACGTAAGGGCGCAGGTCGATGTGGCACGGTGCGACCTCCGTATCGGTGACGAAGCTCGGATGGCGTGAAAGCGAGATGGTCGGCTGGGCGATGTAGTTGCGCGGATCGGCCACGATCTTTTCGGCGAAGGCCTCCCGCTCCACAGCAGTTGATTGCGGCCCGACCAGCATCCCGTAGCCGCCCGATTCGTTTGCCGCTTTCACCACCAGTTTGTCGAGATTTTCGAGGATGTACTTCAGGTGCTTCGGATTGCTGGCCAGCCAGGTCTCCACATTGTCGAGAATCGGATCTTCGCCGAGGTAGTATTTGATGATCTGCGGAACGAAGCTGTAGATCACCTTGTCGTCCGCAACGCCGGTGCCGATGGCGTTGGCCAGCGTCACGTTGCCTTTGCGGTAGGCGTTGATGAGTCCGGCCACGCCGAGCACCGAGTCGGGCCGGAAGACCAGCGGATCGAGGAAGTCGTCATCCACGCGGCGGTAGATGACGTCAACCCGTTGCAAGCCCCGCGTCGTGCGGGTGTAGACCTTGTTGTTGTTGACCACCAGATCGCGCCCCTCGGTCAGCTCTACGCCCATCTGCTGTGCCAGGAAGCTGTGCTCGAAGTAGGCCGAGTTGTAAACGCCCGGCGTGAGAATTACCACGTTCGGATCGGGCTTTGGCGACGGACTGATCTCCTGAAGGGTTCGGAGCAGCTGCTGCGGGTAGCTTTCCACCGGGCGCACCGTGTAGCGGTTGAAGAGCACCGGGAAGGCGCGCTTCATCGCGTTGCGGTTCTGCAGCATGTACGACACGCCGCTCGGCGTGCGGAGGTTGTCTTCGAGCACGAGGTAACGCCCGTCAAGGCCGCGGATAATGTCGCTGCCGGTGACGTGAATGTAAATATCGAGCGGCGGTCTGACGCCGATGAACTCGCGCCGGAAATGCTTGCTGCCAAGCACCAGTTCCGGGGGAATCACCTTGTCGCGCAGAATTTTCTGGTTCTGGTAAATATCCGACAGAAACAGGTTGAGCGCCGTGATGCGCTGGGTGAGCCCGCGCTCGATGGTGTCCCACTCGGAGCCGGGAATGATGCGTGGAATCAGGTCAAAGGGAAAGATGCGTTCGACGCCCTCATCGACCCCATACACGGTAAAGGTGATGCCCTGATTGCGGAAAAAGATGTTGGCCAGCTCCCGGCGGGTATGAATATCGGTGGATGAAAACTGGTTGAACCGGTTGATCAGGATATCGTAATGAGACTTCGGCGTCTCTTCCCGGTTGATTACTTCATCAAAATAACGTGATGGTTCCGCGTTGTACAGATTGAACAGTCGGGTCATGACCGGCGGGTAAGGTTTAAACAACTCTGAGCGGCGATTGCCCACCTTAAATAAATAGAGTTAATCCGGGATATTTCCTAAATAAAATAGCGCCTTGCACCAGCGTAAATGCAGGCGCGCGCTCTTTTTCCAGAGCGCGGTTGTGGGAGAATGCGGGATGGTGGATCGGTAGATCGAACTCAGTGCGCGGTCAGGGTATAGCTGCTGCTTCGGCCTTCCGTGACCAGGCGCAGCATCCCTGAGCGGACCAGCGAAACCAGAATACGCCGCGCTTCGCGCATGGGGATGCAGGCGTTCTCAGCGAACTCGTCAGCCGTGATGCGTTCGTGGTCGCTCAGGTAGTCGAGCAGTCGTTTTTCCCGATCGGTGAACGACAGCCTGATCGGTTCTTTCGACGAGAGCATGAGCGCGATCTGGTCTTCGTTGACCGCCTTGTTGTGGCTGCCATCGCGCATGAACACCCGGCGCTCGACGGTTCTTTTGCCTGTGTCGCGCCGGATGAGGCGCTCGATATGGAAGTGCGGCCGTTCGGGGCTTTCAGGAATATCGATGAGCAACACCATGCGGCGCTTGAACTCTTCGATGCGAACGTTGAGGCGCGGTTTCGGTTCGACGTGGTATCTCAAGGCTTCGTCGATCACCGCCAGCATCTCTTTCTCGCTCTGGATGCCCACGATTCTCCGGTCATCGTCAACCCCGATCAGAATGGTGCCCCCCGACGTGTTGGCAAATGAAACGATTGAGCGGGCGATTTTGGGGGCGGAGTGAATAAGGCGCTTGAATTCGATGGTTGGCCCCTCTCCCTTTTCTACAAGGTCGAGCAGACTGCGTCCTGAGGCGTTTTTTCTGAAGAAGGTCATGAGGCGTCTCCATTGTGGTTAATGGGGGCCAACACGGTTCGCATAACTTCAGTTACGAACCTTTTGCGGGCAATCTCCGGATCGGGCCGTCAAGGCGGCGGTGCAACTCCGAAGAAGTGCTTTTTATACCATACGCAGTCAAAAAGGTAAATGCAAGCCCATTCATACTCTTGTGACAAACCTTCCAGGCGAAAAAAGGATGCGTGGGGTTGGTGCTGTGGTAGGGTTTACCCCGCTTTCTGTTCGGCCTGATCGCCGGTATTCTCGCCGATCAGGTTCATCTGCTTGCGGTAGTAGGAAAAGGCTTCGTCCTGCTTGAGAATGCCGAGCAGCTTGCCTGTGCCGCTTGCCACGACCGGCAGGGTGGAGTATTCGGAAATCTCAAAGATTTTGAGCGCTTCATCGAGCTTGGAGGTGTCGTAAAGCATGGTGACGTTCTTTTTGACCAGATCGTCGGCAATCATGCCCGCAAAGCCCCCCTCCTTGAGCACGATGCTCATCTCGTCAAGTCCGATGATGCCAATGAACACCCCGTCGGGCGTCGTGATGAAGAAGTGGGAGTCGCGTGTGTTGTGGAAAGCGTCGATAATGGTTTCGACCCTCGTGACATCGAAGAACTTCACGAATTTGCGCTGCATGACATCCAGCACGCTGATGTTGCCTGCAATGGTCAGGGCGATGCCGAAGCCGACGCGCACATTCTCTTTTTCCAGCACGTAGGTCTCCATCGTGTAGGGGTAGGCCAGTCGGGCTACGAGCGCCGAGGTGACCGCCGCGAACATGATGGGGAGCACAATTTCATACTGGCCGGTGACTTCGAACAGAATCAGGATGACGGTGAGCGGAGCGCGCATGATGCCTGCCGTGACGGCGCCCATGCCGACCAGCGCGTATGCGCCCGATGCAGCGGTGATGTTCGGGAACAGGTCGTTGACCAGCTTGCCGAACATGCTGCCGAGCATCGCGCCCATTTTCATGGTCGGGGCGAACATACCACCCGAACCGCCGGAGCCGATCGTGAATGCTGCGGTGACCGGTTTGAGCAGGTAGACGGCAATCATATTCTGCCAGGTCTCGGTGCCGGTCAGGGCGCGGTCGATCGTCTCGTAGCTGAAGCCGTACAGCTCAGGTACCCACATGCTTACCAGACCACACAACAGGCCACCGACAGCAGGCATAGCCCAGAGAGGAATGCGGAACCGCTTCTCCATTTTCTGTAAATACTCCTCGACCGTGTAAAAGGTCCGGATAAAAAGAACCGCTGACAGACCGGCCAGTACGCCGAGGATGAAGTAGAAGACCAGCTCGGTATCGGAAACGAGACTGTAGGTCGGTACCTGAAAGGTTTGATAGTTTCCGAGATGGCTACGCGACACCACCGTGCCGACCACCGAGGCCACCACGATGGGGCTGAACGTTCTGACGCTGAAGTCTCCGAGAATCACCTCCACGGCGAACATGACGCCGCCGATCGGGGCATTGAACACCGCAGCAAGACCTGCCGCCGCGCCGCAACCGAGCAGCGTCCGGGTTCTGCCCGGAGAAAACTTCAGCAACTGCGCCACGGTCGAGCCAACCGACGCGCCCACCTGCGCGATTGGCGCTTCCCGTCCACCGCTGCCACCGGTTCCGATGCTGACGACCGAGGTGATGGTTTTGTGAAACCAGTTTCTCATCGGAATCTTGCCGTTTTTCTGGGCCACAGCCTTGATGACCGAAGGCAAGCCGTGCTCAGGCTTTGACTTCGCAACAAAAGCATTGTAAAACCCGACAACCAAGCCGCCCAGAGCAGGGATGAGTGGAAGCAGAATAATGCGCAGATAATTATTGAAATTCGGCAGGCCCAGCGCGGTTGTACCGTAAAAGAGGTAGGAGCTGATGATTTTGATGGCATCGTGGAAAATGACAGCCAGATAACCGGTGACCACGCCCACGAAGATGGCCACGAGCAGAAAGGGAAGATCCTGATTGAGGTTGAGCTGGGCAAGAAACGAAGCCCAGGTCATGCGGAGAAATTGCTGTGACGTTCCTTTGAAGTAACGGCTTTTACGAAGGATGATGTACGTTAATGCAGCAACACGCCGCTTGAGGCGGCTGTTTCGGAAAAGCCCCTTCATTGAATCAAATTACTGTAATTAGCAGTCATAGCAATATCGGAATGTATTGGTTCTGGGTGTGGATACCAAAAAGAGTCCCCATTTATTTGTTCTGAACGCAGAAGTTCTGACCGTCAGCGTTGTCGGCGCGGGATGAAACGAGATGCGGGCATTTGAATTGTGTCTCGAAAATCTTCCTCGATGAACGACCAAAAATGAGGGAACTGACGTCATACAAGGTGAAGAACAACGCACATTCAAGAAAATCGAAACTATGGAACAAGAAATATTCCGCTCTTGGGTCTGGTCAACCTCATCCTCCATTCCATTCATCCTGCTCAATGTTTTTGGCTGGGCTTTCTATTTCGTGCCCTCCCTCATCGCCTGGTCGCGCAAGCATCGCAGCCTTCCCGCCATTATCGCTCTGAACACCCTGCTTGGCTGGACCGGCCTCGGCTGGATCGGAGCCTTCGTCTGGTCACTTTCATGGCCGGGCGGCGATCACTCTCACCCGTCAAAAACCTCGGAACCACAGGTGAACGAACCGGATCGACAGTCCTGGTCATGAAAGGTTGATGCGATTGTTGCCCTAACCAGTAATCGGCAAGTGCTCGTTAGTATCTTTTTAGACTTTCTCCGGATACTCATGGTTTATCGGGTTTTTGGCTGGATAGTTGACGGGCTTGTTTTTTGATGGCATGGAAGCGAAAAATTGTGTAACCTTTAACACGGTATATTCTTAAGTTGCCTTAATTTACATTCATGTTTGAGCGCATAAGGGAAAAAGGGTTTCAGGTATTGGCGTTACACCATGCGGAAGCTATTCTCACTTACGACATGCCCACTGCTATTGAGGAGCTGGAGTCAGTATTGTTTGACATTTCTCTTCCAGCTGAAGAGCTAGTACGAGGTGGTGGCGGGGAAGGCGAGCTGACTCAGCGGATTCGACATACCCTTTCAGACACGTTAGGGTGGCGGAAGCATAAGTTTGAGATCAAGAAGATTGTGGATGGCCAGGAGAAGGAGTCTATTTCACATGAAGTGGATCACGTAAAGTTTTTCGACTCGGGAACGTTTGCCCTTGAAATTGAATGGAATAACAAAGACCCTTTCTTTGATCGAGATCTTGAGAATTTCAAGAGGCTTCATGCTGACGGCGTTATCTCGATTGGAGCGATTATCACAAGAGGTGAATCTCTTCATGAGGGAACGCGCGACCTTATTCAGAGATATGCAGAAAATGAAGGGATTGACAGCATCGAAAGTCTCGGGCAATTTTACTCCCCGACAAATCGGCAGAAAACACTGATCGAAAATGCCGTGAGAGCCAAAGGCTCTTTTGCTGCTGGGTGGGCGCATGCTTTCGTTGCAGACAAATTCGGAGAAGCTACAACTCACTGGCGGAAACTCGACGACCGCGTTCGGCGTGGTGTTGGGAATCCATGCCCTCTTCTGCTGATTGGTATACCTAAAGAGGTTGTTACATTTTAATCAGAGATCGAAGGTTCAGTATGACCAAGATGTTAACTTTACCGGAACCCAATCCGTCCGAGGACCTGCTCGAAAAAGTGCAAGGGCCCTACTCTACTATCCTTGCCGATCCTCCGTGGCAGTTTCAAAACAGAACTGGTAAAGTCGCTCCGGAACACAGACGGTTGCTGAGGTATCCGACGATGGAATTGAAGGAGATCATGGAGTTGCCGGTCTCGAAACTTGCAGCAGCAAAGTCGCACCTTTACCTATGGGTGCCGAACGCGTTGTTGCAAGATGGCCTGAAGGTTATGGAAGCGTGGGGATTTACTTATAAATCCAATCTGGTCTGGTACAAGGTGCGCAAAGATGGCGGCCCGGATGGTCGAGGCGTCGGGTTTTATTTCCGGAACGTCACCGAGCTTATCCTCTTCGGGGTTCGCGGCAGTATGAGAACGCTCCAGCCGGGAAGAACCCAGGTCAACATTCTCTCAAGTCGGAAGCGGGAGCATTCGCGCAAACCCGACGAAATATACGACCTGATCGAGTCATGTTCACCGGGCCCATACCTCGAACTCTTCGCCCGCTTCGACCGTTCTGGGTGGTCTCAGTGGGGTAATGAAGATGTTGAAGAGAACTCACTTCACAATGTTGCAAAACGAAATGGCCACGTCGAGCCGGAGTTGCGTTTGTTTGGCAGCCCGAAAGGGTATGGTGGTGTTTGATTCCCTTAAACTCAGACAGATAATCGAGACACTAAAAAAGCCCCGGCACTTCATCAGCGCCGGGGCTTTTGCATTTCAATCCGTCAATCCGCGCCTCACTCGGGCTTCATGTGCGGGAAGAAGATGACGTCGCGGATGGAGTCTTCGCCGGTGAGGAGCATGACCATGCGGTCAATGCCGATGCCGAGGCCGGCGCAGGGTGGCATTCCGTATTCCAGCGCGCGGAGGAAGTCTTCGTCAACGATCATCGCTTCGTCGTCGCCGCGCTGGCGGAGGCGGGCCTGCTCTTCGAGGCGTTCGCGCTGGATGACCGGGTCGTTCAGCTCGGAGAAGCTGTTGCACACCTCTTTGCCGCCGACGATCAGCTCGAAGCGCTCGACGAGGCCCGGCTCGCTGCGGTGCTTCTTGGCGAGCGGTGACATCTCCTCCGGGTAGTCGGTGATGAAGGTCGGCTGAATGAGCTTCGGCTCGACGAATTCGCCGAAGATTTCATCGATGATCTTGCCGCTGCTGATCTTGGGGTCGAGTTCGAGTCCCAAGTCCTTGGCGATGTCGCGGAGCTGCGCTTCCGATTTACCGCGAATCTCCATGCCGGTGAACTCCTTGATCGAGTCGGCGATGGTGAGACGGCGGAACGGCGGCTTGAGGTTGATCTCGTTGCCGAGGAACATGGTCGAATCCTTGCCGTTCACCTCCACGCACGCCTTGTGCAGTAAATCTTCGACCAGCTCCATCATCCAGACGTAATCCTTGTAGGCGACGTAGAGCTCGACCTGCGTGAACTCGGGGTTGTGGAAGCGGTCGATGCCCTCGTTGCGGAAGTCCTTGGCGAACTCGAACACGCCGTCGAAGCCGCCGACGATGAGGC
>Ga0272443_10002553_pt1 | contig 23019 bp, 17 predicted proteins | sample SSMAcet12_FD_193581 | JGI IMG/M metagenome (GOLD analysis project Ga0272443, IMG submission 193581) | Marine sediment archaeal communities from Little Sippewissett salt marsh, Falmouth, MA, United States - SSM-Acet-12 | ecosystem: Environmental > Aquatic > Marine > Wetlands > Sediment ...
AGAACATAGAACGGCGCGCCGTGACAGAGACGTTTTTGCAGCAGGACGTTTGATTCGATTTGATGGATCGGTACATGGCCGGGTCCTTCAATCATGACCTGGACCCCTGCCGCAAGTGCCCGCTGGGCCAGTTCTCCGAGGGTAATCAGTTCCTGAAGCTGTCCCCGGTCCGTGGCATCCGCCAGGCAGCCCGGCCGCAGGGCGTCCCCAAGGCTCAGGGTCATATCGCAGCTTTTTGCAATGTCCAGCAGACGGTCGTACTGCTCGTAAAGCGGATTTTCTTTTTTGTTGTGAATCATCCAGGCCACGGTGAAAGAGCCGCCCCGGCTGACCACATCCATGATTCGGCCCTCTTTTTTGATTCGTGCGGCCGCTTCGCGGGTGATGCCGCAATGGACGGTAATAAAATCAACACCGTCTTCGGCATGGGCTTCAATGGCTTTGAAAAGATCATCCGCAGTCATGTCTACAATAGCCTTTCCCCTGCGGGTGGCTTCAATTCCCGCCTGATAGATGGGGACTGTTCCAATGGGCACGGTGGACCGTTTAATGACTTCACGCCGAATGGCGCTGATATCACCACCGGTACTCAAATCCATGACCGTATCGGCACCGGCGGCGATGGAAACATCCAGCTTTTTCAGTTCTTCTTCGACATTCATGCAGTCCTTGGAGGTGCCGATGTTGGCGTTCACTTTGGTTTTTAATCCCCTGCCGATGCCCATGGGTCTTGCATGGGCGTGGTTTCGGTTGACCGGAATAATAATGCGACCGGCCCTGATTTCATCGATCAGATATTTTTCGGAAACTTTTTCATCCTGGGCAACCTGCTTGATGCCGGGAGTGGTTTCACCTTTCTGGGCGTTTTCAATCAACATCCTTTTTCCTCTTTTCATGTTTTTAAGTGATTAAAAATATCCGCAGGATTAAACAATTTCCGCTATGCGAATAATTTTTGCAGCAACGTCTGCCGGGTTTCTTCCAAGAATCCGGGTAATGGGTTCTTTGCCGAGACCGCCGCGGTCAAAAACAGCATCCGGGACCGATCCCAAATCATCGATAGCCTTTTGCGTGCCCCATTCCATGGTAGCGCCTTCAAGTGCTTTTATTTCCGGGGGTTCTTTACTTCGGTCAAATTCACCAATAGAAAAGCCCAGCGTTTTGCAGGCCTGAATAATTTCCTCGCGAAAGGCGATGTTCATGGCACAGCGTATCCGGGGGGCGTTCCTGAAAGCCGTCAGAATGATTTTGGCAATATGCTTTGACACACCGGGTTCCGGAAAAGCCAGGGTTTTGAGGCTTTCTTTGAAACGAACAATCCGGCCGGGAAATGCCACAATGTCTTCAGGTCGGCTGCCGGAAGGAATCAGGCATCCGAAGTTGGACTGGATTTCGGGGATCAGTCGACCGATATTTTGCTGTTTCAGAAGGGTTACCGCTTCCGTCAGTGCTTTTGCGCACCGGTACAGTTCCGCATCCCGTAATACCGCAGCGGCCGGGTTCACCGGGCCATGGCCCTTTCCCAGGGGATATGAACGGGCAATTGCTTTTTCGGTAAAAGCTTTTGCCGATTTTACCGCGTCCGGCGCAGATCTGCCGCTGGCCAGTTCCACTGCGATAGCCGATGCAAGCGTGCAGCCGGTACCGTGGGTATGGGGTGTATCTATTCTCCTGGCGGAAAATTCGATAAAGGATCGGCCGTCATACAGGAGATCCACGGGATCCCCGTTGAGATGTCCGCCTTTGATCAGGACGGTTTTTGGGCCGAGCGCAGAAATTTTTTCCGCCGCAGCTTTCATCGTGGACACGCTGTCGGCTTTAATGCCGGTAAGCGTGAATGTTTCATCCAGGTTGGGGGTCACCATGAAAGCCAGGGGCAGGAGTTTCTTTTTCAGAAGGTCAAGCGCGTTTTCGGTTAAAAGGGTATTGCCGGTTTTGGCCGTCATGACAGGATCGACGACCAGAAATTGTGGTGCATGTCGGCTGATTTTTTCTGCGACAATCCGGATGGTGCCGGGATTTAAAAGCATTCCGGTTTTTACCGCGTCCGGACGGATATCTGAAAACAGGGTGTCCATCTGGCTGCTTAAAAAGTCTTCGGGTACCGGAAAAACGGAATTGATCGCAACCGTGTTTTGGGCGGTGAGTGCGGTCAACACGCTTAGCGCGTGAGCGCCCATGGCGGTAATTGTTTTGATGTCGGCCTGCACGCCGGCGCCGCCGCCGGTATCGGATGCTGCAATGGTGAGTATTTTTTTCATGATGTCAGGAAAAACAGGACGCGCCCTTCAGGGCGCGCCGAATATAACTGGTTGAATTTACAAAGAATATCAAAAACATGGGTCTATATCAAGATATTTCTGTTTCCTTCCTTTTTCTGCTTGTCTGTTTATTCCGTTAGTGGTATTTTGTTCCATATTTTTATAAATCCTTTAAATCGTTAATGGTTTTACTCGAGCGCTGTCTTTATGGAGACAATTGGTTCAATACTGAAAACCGCCCGTGAAAGTCAGGGGAAAGGCATTGATGATATTGTCAAGACCACAAAAATTACCCGTTCCAATATCACGGCCATAGAGTCGGATCTTTTTGCCAACTGTCCGGGTCATGCCTATACCCGGGCATTTATTAAAATATATGCCGAGGAGCTTTGTTTAGACGCTGAAGAACTGCTTTTGATGTACGATAAAAAGATGTCCGGTGCGGACGGTATGAAACCGGATAAGGGGATTTCTGCCGGGAAAGGATGGGGAGGGGCCGTTCAAAACAGAAAATTCTTTTTTGTTGCTGTTGCCGGTGCAATATGCCTGGTGATTTTATTACTGGTAAATAGTGGGCCGAAAGTACCGGTCGTTGAAAAAGAGCGTTCTGTAAATATGGACAGGGATTCGGGCCGCCGACCGAATGAAAAAAAACAAAAACCGGAACAATCGGAAACAACGGGTCCCTCAAAGCAAAAATCTCCGGCCCCGGTACTGACGGTTGGAAAAGATATGGTTGATGTGGCGCCCTTGAAACCGGAAGTTGAAACTGCACAGCGGAAAGAAGTTGTTGCGCAGCCGCCGAACCGGTCTGCGGTCCAAACAGCGTCGGTTCCGGCGGATATGGATGCCGGAGAAAATCATTCTGAATTTATGATCCGTTTTGTGGCGCGAGACCTTACCTGGATCAAAATTCTCGCAGATGATGAGCCCTTCGAGGTAATGTTGCGGGCGGGAGACTCCTATAGCAAGGGGGCGGTTCGATCCATGCATGTCAGGATTGGAAATTCGGGCGGTGTTTCCCTCTTTTACAATGATATTCCTCTGGGTTCACCGGGCAAGCCGGGGGAGCCCGTTAACATCCTGTTTCCCGAAGCAGCGGAAAATTTAAAACGTTTTGAATAAAAATTATTTAAGCGTTGGTCTTTAGGGCAGGCTTTATCAGCAGTTGGATGGCTCTCCTTTCAAATTAAATGCTTTGTGTCTGAAGGCCGCTTTTTTCCAAATACCAGTCGTAGAATTTTTTGATGCCCGTTCGAAGATCTATTTGGGGGTTCCATCCCAGCGCCTGTATTTTGGATATGTTCAACTGTTTTTTGGGGGTGCCGTCCGGTTTCGAGCTGTCCCAGTGAATCTCTCCGGAAAAGCCTACTGTATCCCGCACGATATCTGCCAGTTCCCGGATCGTGATGTCTTTGCCGGCCCCGATGTTTACAAATTCACCGATGTCTTTGGCAGAATATTTTTCCATGATCATGATACAGGCCTGTGCCAGATCGTCCGAATAAAGAAACTCTCTTAATGGCGCGCCGGTTCCCCACAGCATTACCCGGTCTTTGGCGGCCTTGATATTCTCCGGAATTTTTCCGAAGATGTTTTCATCCTTGCGAATCTGTTCAACATTTCCTTCGCTGTAGAGTCGGGCAAGATGAATCTTTCTTAAAAGGGCCGGAAGTACATGAGAGTCTTCCAGGTTAAAATTGTCATTGGGACCGTAAAGATTGGTCGGCATGACGGAAACAAAATCGGTGCCGTATTCTTCATTATAATACCGGCACATTTTGATCGCGGCTATTTTTGCGATGGCATACGGCTCATTGGTAGGTTCCAGCAGGCCGGTCAGCAGTGACGTTTCATCAAGCGGCTGAGGTGCCATGCGCGGATAGATGCAGGAAGATCCCAGATTAAGCAGTTTTTTTACACCGGACCGATAGGCACTGTTGATGACATTTGAAGCGATGATGATATTATCATAGATGAACCGGGCTTGGTAGGTGTTGTTTGCCAGGATGCCGCCGACCTTGGCTGCAGCCAGAAAAACATAATCCGGTTTTTCCCGGTCGAAAAAAGCTTCCGTGTCGGCCTGACGCTTCAGATCCAGCTCTTCCAGGGAACGCGTTACCAGGTTATGGTAACCGTTTTGCCTGAGGTTCCTGACCAGACTGCTTCCCACCAGGCCGACATGACCGGCGACATATATTTTGGCATCCTTATTCACAGTTCATGTCTTTCTGTGATGTCAAATCCGTGACTTTTGAGATGCGCTTCCCGGCCGGAGGCCTCGAGGTCGCTCAAGGCCATTTCGGAAATCATTTCATCAAAGCTGATTTTCGGTTCCCAGCCCAGCGCTTTTTTTGCTTTTGCCGGCTCTCCCATCAGGAGGTCCACTTCAGTGGGCCTGAAATAGTTTTTGTCCACCGCTATGACAACGCTTTCCGGAGAGGGCTTGCGGATACGGTATTTTTTCAAAAGGTCTTCCGCTTCGGAAGATTCGGGGGTGGTGACTGTTTTCACAAAACCCTTTTCATTAAGACCCTTCCCCTGCCACGAAAGGGTAATACCCAGTTTTCGGAATGCGGTTTCCGCCAGGTCTCTGATGGTTCGTGCGGTTCCCGTGGCGATGACATAATCATCGGGCCGCTCCTGCTGAAGGATCAGCCACATGGCCTCGACATAGTCCCTGGCATGCCCCCAGTCGCGTTTTGAATCTAGGTTCCCCAGAAAAAGTCTGTCCTGAAGGCCCAGGGAGATTCTGGCGGCTGCCCGGGTAACCTTGCGGGTGACAAAGGTTTCCCCTCTCAGCGGGGATTCATGGTTGAACAGGATTCCGTTGCTGGCGAAGATATTGTAGGCTTCCCGGTAATTGACGGTTATCCAGTAGGCATACAGTTTTGCCACGCCGTAGGGGCTGCGCGGATAAAAAGGGGTTGTTTCCTGCTGGGGGACCGCCGCGACTTTACCATAAAGTTCGCTGGTCGAGGCCTGATAAAATTTCGCAGTTTTTTCCATGCCCAGAATACGGATAGCCTCGAGGATTCTGAGCGCGCCCAGTGCATCGGTGTTTGCCGTATATTCGGGGGTATCAAAGGAAACTTTTACATGGCTCTGTGCGCCGAGGTTATAGATTTCGTCCGGCTGGACTTCCTGAATGATTCTGATCAGGTTTGTGGAATCGGACAGGTCTCCGTAATGCAGAGAGAACCGGACATCCTTTTCGTGGGGATCCTGATACAGATGGTCTATCCTGTCCGTATTGAACAGGGATGACCTTCTTTTGATGCCATGGACACGGTATCCCCTGTCCAGAAGAAAGGTTGAAAGATATGCCCCGTCCTGACCGGTGACCCCTGTGATTAATGCGGTTTTCATGAGTTTTCTCTTTTTTTTGTCTGATGACCCCGGTGGGCCGATTTTTCCTTAATTTTTCTTTCAAGAGAGATTTGATTGCTTGTGAATCCGGGTTGACAGGCAGTTTGATCGCGCCCGGGCAGAAAACCGTGATTATATAAAGTCATGATAACCGGACCAACAGTTTTTTGTCAATATATATAATCTATATTGATATAATATATAAGCGTTATTATAATGAAACATCAATTGAAGCTGTCTCATTGGACTTTATAACAAACCACATATTGTTTTCAGATGCCGATTTCAAATTATACATCTGTTTTGAGGTTCGATCCGGACGGGAGACGTTGCGGTGGTTTAAGGGGAGGTCCCCGTCTGTTCCCGGAGAAAACAGTAAATAGCGGTCACTTTTTGAATCATGAGTCGTAAAAGCAAGGTCATTGTTATTGAAGGGCCCACCGGTGTCGGCAAAACAGCGGCGGCGCTTTCCCTGGCCGAAACCCTGCCGGTGGAGTTTATTAATGCGGATTCCATGCAGGTTTACCGGTATATGGATATCGGAACGTCCAAACCGACGTCTGAAGAGCTGATGCTGGCACCGCATCATCTGGTCTCGATTGTGGATCCGGATGAGGATTTTGACGCAGCCCGGTTTATGAAACTGGGCCGAAGTGCTGTTGACGATATCTGCTCCCGGGGTAAGGTGCCGGTGGTGGTGGGTGGAACGGCGCTTTATATCAGAGCACTGATCCGCGGGATTTTTAACGCGCCGGAAAAAAATGCTGTTTTAAGAGAAGCACTGATGCTTCAGGAAAGTAAAGTCCTTTATCAAAAACTTTCTCGGGTGGACCCTGTATCCGCCGCAAGAATTAATCCCAATGACCGGATCCGAATCGTGCGCGCGCTGGAGGTTTTTTATCTCACGGGCAAACCGTTGACCGATCATCACAAGAATCATCAATTCAGGGATGTGCCTTATAATTGTTTAAAGCTGTGTCTTATTCGGGAACGGGAAGCACTTTACCAACGGATCGGACAGCGGGTGGACAGAATGATGGAACAGGGGTTCCTGGCGGAGGTGGCGGGACTGCTGAAGAGAGGGTATTCTTCCCGGCTCAAGTCTATGCAGAGTATCGGTTATCGGCAGCTTGTTAGACATTTGCAGGGAAAGGTCGATCTTGCCGATGCGGTTTCGGAAATAAAACAGGAGACCCGGCGTTTTGCGAAAAGACAACTGACCTGGTTCAGAAAAGAATCGGAGGCCGTCCGGCTTCGACTGCCGGAAAAAACCGGGGACATCCTGCCGTCTGTTAAAAAATTCTTGAATGTTCCCTGAAAAACAACTAGAATACCGTATGTTTAGCTCAAGGTGGCCGAAAGGCCGTTACCTGCTTTTAAACTGGATTATTATGATAAACATGCGCATAAAATTTGTTTGGCCGCTGATTTTCTGTACAGCCGTTAGTGTTTTTACGGTGGGGGCATCGCCGGTGGAAAATGCTTTCCTGGGAAGAGGGGTTGCCAAAATCGAAAATGACGATGTGTCGGAAGCCCGAAGAAGGGCATTTGTTGATGCTCAAGAGAAGGTGCTGATTTCCGCGGTGAGCATGTATCTGCCGCTGGAAGATATGGCGGAATACTTTATCATGCTGAAAAAACTTTTTTTTGATCATCCGGATATTTATTTGGAACGGTTTAAAATCGTTCGTGAACAGGTGCTTTACGACAGGTATCAGGTCTGTGTTCAGGGGACTGTTCAGCAGGACCTGCTCAGGCAGGACCTTGAATCCATGGGCGTCCTGGCATCTGCCCGGGAGAAAACAAAAGTGCTGCTGATGGTTGCCGAGACCGGTCTTTCGGAAAGTGTGCCGCGGTTATGGTGGCATTCAGATTCAGAGCGGTCCGCGGCGGGCGGGGAGGTCCAGAAGCAGCTTTCCGTGTATTTCCGGGACAGTGGTTTTTTTATTATTGATCCGGCCGGAAAACCATTGCCGGTTCCGGCAGCCCCCCTTGACCTGGACCCGGATGCCGCGTCTGAAAAAATCGCAGCGTTTGCCAACGAGTTCGGCGCCGATATCGTGATCATTGGAAGATCTGAACTGGTCCGGACCGAGAATCGCCGGCTGACCACTGTAGAGAATGTTCAATGCGGGATCAGTGCACGGATTATCAATGTCAGAGATGCCTCGGTTTTAGTCCAGGCCGCGGCCTACAAACTGGGAATGCATGTGGATACGGTGTCCGCTGCACGTGCTGCCATTGATAAGGCCTGCAGGCACCTTTCGGCTCAAGTTGCTAATAAAATATTTTTGAAACTCAGAAATCTCAATAATTATATGTTCAAACTATCGATGCCCGAGGGATCCCGGGTCGAAGATGTCGAAAAATGGTTTTCGGCGTTAAACGGAATTGCGCCCGATGTTGTTGCGGGAACCATTGAAAATTCCGGAGATATCTGGAATGTTACCGTGAACAGTACTTTCAAAAGAGCGGATATTATTCAAAAATTACTTCAATTCGGTATAGACGGGTATAGCTCTGAAATTGTGTCTGCGGATAAAAATGTCCTTGAGATAAAGGTAACACCGGTTGCGCGTCATTTGCCCTGAGAGAATATGGTGTCTATGCTAAACGGAAAAGAGATTGTCCTGGGAATAACCGGCGGTATCGCCGCCTACAAGGCAGCGGAACTTTTGCGCCTGATGGTCAAGGCCGGTGCGAATGTTCAGGTAGTTATGACCGAAAGTGCAAAGAAATTTGTTTCGCCGTTGACCTTCCAGACCCTTTCGGGAAATCCGGTTATTACGGAAATGTTTTCTCTGTACCGGCAAAAGGAGATTGGGCACATCTCTCTTTCGCAGAAGGCCGATATCCTGGTGATCGCGCCGGCCACGGCCAATATCATCGGGAAGGCCGCCGGCGGTATTGCCGACGACATGCTTTCAACCGTTTTTATGGCGACTAAGGCGCCGGTGCTTTTTGCCCCGGCGATGAATGCCACCATGTGGGAAAGTCCTGTTGTGCAGGGAAATATCCGCCGGTTAGAGAATCTGGGACACAATTTTGTCGGGCCCGAACACGGTGACCTGGCCTGTGGGGTTCAGGGAACAGGGCGGCTGGCCGATGTGACCGAAATTCTGGAAACAATCAGGGCTGTTCTTTCCGCCAAGGATTTTGCCGGTAAACGGGTACTGGTCACTGCCGGGCCAACACAGGAATTTCTTGATCCGGCCCGTTATATGACCAATCCCTCGACCGGGAAAATGGGCCTGGCCATTACACGGGCCCTGAAGCGACGGGGGGCCGAAGTGACACTGGTTGCCGGGCCCACGTCCGAGACGTTTCCGTCCGGCATTCGGTGTATACCGGTGAAAACAGCCGGGGAAATGGCGGATGCGGTCGACACCTGTTTTTCTGAAATGGATATTGTCATCATGTCTGCAGCTGTTGCGGATTATCGGCCCAGGGAGGTTTCTTCCGAGAAGATCAAGAAAAAGGAAGCGGTTCTGGTGCTGGATTTTGAGAAAACATCGGATATCCTTCAGGATCTGGGAAAAAAGAAGGGATCGAAAATTCTTGTGGGATTTGCCGCGGAAACCGAAAATCTGATGGTGAATGCAGGTGAAAAACTCAAAAGGAAAAATCTTGATATGATTGTTGCCAATGATATCGGCAAAAGCGATGCGGGTTTCGGTGCCGAACAGAACCAGGTGACATTTCTCTTTCGCAACCGGCCGGCGGAAGCCCTGCCCAAGATGACAAAAAATGCGGTGGCCGATGCACTGCTGGACAGGGTGCTGACCCTGAAAAGCGGGGAGTAACTCAAAATGAGCAGTGACGATTTACCGGAGATTCTGCAAAGCCTGAAAACCCATCTCGAATATGCCAAAACCTGCGGAATAAACTATTTTCAAAAAACGGAAGATCATTCAATTGCCGGGTCTTTAAACAAACAGTCCCTGCTCGATCAAATCCGGGAAGAACTGGGCGACTGTACCCGCTGCAAACTGCACCGGACGCGCAAAAATATCGTTTTTGGTGAAGGAAATCCCGACGCGAAACTGATGATTGTGGGGGAGGCCCCCGGCGCAGATGAGGATGTGCAGGGCCATCCTTTTGTGGGCCGGGCGGGACAGCTGCTGACCCGAATCATCGAGGCCATCGATCTGAAAAGAAGCGATGTGTATATCGGCAATATTCTCAAATGCCGCCCACCGTCGAACCGTAACCCGGAAGAGGATGAAATTTTTGTCTGCATGCCTTTTCTCAAGAAACAGATTGAGGCCATTGACCCCGACATTATCTGTACGCTGGGAAATTTTGCGACCCAGTCTCTGCTTCAGACAAAAACGGGCATCACGCGGCTGCGTGGGAAATTCCATGCTCTTGACGGTCGAAAGGTGATGCCGACCTATCATCCCTCTTATCTGCTGCGCAACCAGGCTAAAAAAAGAGAGACCTGGGAGGATATGAAAATGGTGCGGGCGGAATATTTGTCCAAAGGTTAAAATCCAAAAGACCCTTTGATTTGCCTGTCTCGACGGAGTTCTTAAACCTATTGTTGAAGGAAGATTTTCCCAGAACTACTGTTGCCGACTGATTGCAAAGTCGTGGGGGCGGTCGTCACTTAAATCAACGATCGTATAGGCCAGACGCTCGATACCGGCAGATTCAAACAGTCTGAGGATTTCAAGATTCACCCGCTCCCGAATCTGTTCATGCTCTTTCCAGACGGTTGTCTTGGTGAAATAATAGAGGCGGATAATCCGTGCGTTTCCATCCAGCTCACGGAAGTTGACCATGTGGAATTCCTGGTGAATCCGTTCTTCGTTTTCCAGGATGGTTCTGATCCCATTCAGCAGCTGGTCGGTTTTTTCCGCGCTGGTGCCGTCGATTTTAAAGCTGTATTTGACCCGCCGCTTGGACATTCTGGACCAGTTCTTGATAATGGTTCCGGAGATTTCCGAATTGGGAACGATGGAAACGGTGTTGTCGAAATTTCTGAAAACGGTGCTTCTGACGCCAATATGTTCCACCGTGGCGTCTATAACTTTTCCATCATCGAGCTGAACCCAGTCCCCCTCCCGGAAAAGGTTATCGAAGTAGATAATAGCGCATCCGAACCAGCAGGCAATAATATCTCTGAAAACCAGACCGAGGGTTATGCCCATACCGCCCAAAAGGCCCAGCAATGCGGCCGCCGACATTCCCAGAAAGACTTCGGCGGATTTTATAATGATGATCAGAACGGCGGCGGTTTTTATGGTTTTTGATACATAAGGCAGCAGCAGGTCGTCGAGTTCCGTTTTTGTTTTGCGCGTAAATCGCTGAAGAAAGGCGGTCAGGATTTCCGCGCCCTGATGAATAAACCAGCACACAATTACCACAAAAAAGAATTCGAGAAGTTTTTGCAGGGTTTTGTCGATTTCAGGATTGATATGGGGGAGAAGGATTATTCGGCACACAATGATTCCGGTCAGCAGGATAAACAGGCCCAGGGGCTTTTCCGAAATTTTCACCAGTTCGTCGTCAAATTTTGTTTCCGTTCGGGAGGCCAGTTTTCTGAAATAGGCCATAATCAGGTGAGAAAAAAGGTTGCGGCAGATCAGGGTGATCAAAAGGATCAGCATTACAGAAAAAAGGGTCGTGTCCGGAATGTTCCATAAATGACGGCCGTTACCGAGACTCTGGATGATTTCATTCATACGGGACAGTCTAATGATGCCTAGGAATTTTTAATCGGGGTTTCAAGTTCGTCTTCAATGATTTCGGGCTGACGGGTATTATACTGGAGAAGATTTTTTAAATGGTAAAAGCTTTCCTCGTCCAGACCGGAAAAGGACAGGGCGACCGCATCTTCATCAATCCTGGAGATAACCGCCTCTATCTTGATAACGATTTCGGGGCTGAGGGAAAGGGATATTGTGCACGGGCTGTTGTGTCTGAAAGCCGGGTTTCCCGCACATTTCATGCCGGTCAGGCTGATATCCCATGATTGTGTTGCGATATCCTGTCCCCCGGTTGAGACAATGGTTTCAAACTTGACCGGTACCCTGGTCCTGGTTCTTTTTTCAGTGGGCATGGCAGAACCCTGTTTTATATTGAAATTTATTTTTATTATAGATAATAATAGAAAAATAACAAATAAAAAATGCTTTTCAATCGTTCGGAGCCGAGTCATGAAAAATTATGAAAAGATCACGGAAGGACTGTACCGAATCCTTGGTGCTCGGTCAAATATTTATCTGGTATCGGCGGAAACAGTTGCCCTGATCGATACCGGTATGCCCGGGGACGAAGAGATCATCCTTGCGGTTATACGGGCGCTGGGACTGCGGCCCGGTGATGTGGAATACATTTTGATCACCCATGCGCACCTGGACCATGTCGGGGCGCTGGGCCGGTTGAAAGCGGTGACCGGGGCCAAGGTGGTGGCCGGTGAAAAAGAGCGGGATTATATTGAGGGCCGGCGCATGCTTTGCAGTATGAGAAGAGAAGGGCTGAGCGGTAAGATGTTTAAAGTGATTCTTTTCCTGCTCGAAAAATTTAAAGTCAAATATGAACCGGTACCCCTGGATATTCCTGTTGCCGGTGATGCGGAAACAGAAATCGTGAAAGGAATTAAAACTATTCCCACCCCCGGGCATTCCCTGGGCAGCCTTTCCTATCTGTGTCCATCCAAAAGTGCCTTGTTTACCGGGGATGCCCTCACCGGAAAGCCGGTTCCCGGTCTTCCTCTGCGGGCAGGGTGTGCGGATTATGCCTGTGCGCTTTCGTCGGTCGAACATATTGCGGCATTATCCTTTGACAGGCTGCTTTTGGGGCATGGTGAACCGGTAACGGAAAAGGCCGGTACCGCGGTAAAAAAACTGCTGTCATCGAAAGAGCGCTGAATACACAGCGGTTTTTGCGTGAACCTGCTGTCAGCATTTCAAAAGAGGGGGACCCGGCTTGACAATGGTTTTTGCAAAAAAGGAGCTTCCCTTCGATAGTCTTCGGAACAGCTTGACCGGCTTGAATGAATTAACACAAAATTTCAAAATTCAAGTTAATAATAGAAATTCCCGCAGTAAACGGCAGGGTTCAGTCATTAAATTTGATTTATGATTTGGCGAAAAACGCTGTGTTTTTATTTCCGCCCGGATTATATTTTGTAATAGTTTTTATACCACTGTACCAGCTGCCTGATGCCTTTCTTGAGCGGTGTTGCCGGGCTGTATCCGGTATCCTGGATCAGGTCTGAAATATCCGCCCGTGTTTCGGGGATGTCCCCCGGTTGCAATGGCATCATGATTTTATCGGCCTTCAGACCCAGTTCCTGTTCCAGCGTTTCGATAAATGTTAACAATCCGCAGGGATTGTTGTTCCCGATATTGTAGATTTTATAAGGGGCCTGGCTTCTGGATGGATCGGCGTTTTCAGCTGTCCAGGACGGATCCTCCTGCGGGACCCGGTTCAGTGTTCTCCAAACACCTTCGGTAATATCGTCGATATAAGTAAAATCGCGTTTCATTTGTCCGTGATTAAAAACCTTAATGGGTTTTTTTTCAATGATGGAACGGGTAAACAGGAACGGCGCCATATCCGGCCGTCCCCAGGGGCCGTATACGGTAAAAAAACGGAGACCGGTTACCGGAATTCGGTAGAGATGGCTGTAGGTATGGGCCATCAGTTCATTGCTTTTTTTGGTGGCTGCATACAGGCTGATGGGATGGTCCACATTTTGCCGGGTGGAGAAGGGCAGCTCCCGGTTCAGGCCGTAAACGCTGGAGCTGCTGGCGTAAACAAGATGTTTGATCCGGAAATGTCGGCACGCTTCGAGAATGGTCATGAATCCCATGATGTTGCTGCTGATGTAGGCGTCGGGATTTTCAAGTGAGTAACGGACACCGGGCTGGGCCGCAATATTACACACCCTGTCGAACCGATGGTCCCGAAACAGTTTGAACACGTTTTTTCGGTCTTCAAGGTCAAGCTTTATAAAACGGTAGTTTTTATGCCGGGTGCTCTGGATTTCCCGTCCATCGCTAATCTGATCCGGAACAATACCGGCTTTTTGCAGGCGATCGTATTTCAGCCGGGTATCGTAGTAATTATTGATATTGTCCAGGCCGACAACAATGTTGTCTTCAGATATTAACTTTTCCGCGAGATGATAACCGATAAATCCCGCTGTTCCGGTAACCAGAATTTTATGGGACATGATGGAAGATATTGCTAAAAGTGTTTCATCAGCGGTTTTCCGATTGATGTGACATTAAAACCGATGTTAAACAGTTTTTCATGGTCAAGGATGTTTCTGCCGTCAAAGATAAAGGCGGGTTTTTCCATGGACATGAAAATTTTTTCATAATCAAGATTTTTGTAGACATCCCATTCGGTGAGGACGGCAATGGCATGGGCTCTGTCGGCCGCTTCGTAGGGGTCCTCGGTGAAGCGCAGGTCCGGCAGGGCTTCCTGCAGGTCCTCTTTGGCATTGGTCAGTGCTTTCGGATCGGTGATGACCAGATTTGCCCGCTCGTTCAGAAGGTGACGGGCAACATATATGGCGGGAGATTCCCGGGTGTCGCCGGTGTTTGCCTTGAAGGCAAAACCGAACAGGGCGATGTTTTTGCCGGAGACAGTATTGAACATCAGGCGGATCATGTTTTTAACAAAACGTTTTTCCTGGTAGTCGTTTATTTCGACGACACTTTCCCAGTATCTTGCCACTTCACTGAGACCATAGGATTCACAGATGTAAACCAGATTTAAAATGTCTTTTTTAAAACAGGACCCGCCGAACCCCACACTGGCATTTAAAAACCGGTTGCCGATTCTGGAATCGGTGCCGATGGCTTTTGCCACTTCCCCGACATTTGCCTCTGTTTTTTCGCAGAGAGCGGAGATACTGTTGATGGAGGATATGCGCTGGGCCAGGAAAGCATTGGCGACAAGCTTGGAAAGTTCCGAGCTCCAGAGATTGCTCGTAATGATTCTGTCTCTGGGAACCCAGTTGGCGTAAATGTCGACGATCTGGTCCCGGGCCCTAATACCGGTCTCTGTTTCACGGGAGCCGATCAGCACCCGGTCGGGATTTTCGAGGTCTTCAATGGCCGAACCCTCGGCCAGGAATTCGGGGTTTGAGAGAATATCAAAACGAAGGCCCTTGTCGTTGGTGTTCAGAATACGTTCCATGGCATGGGCTGTTCTGACCGGCAGGGTGCTTTTTTCTATTACAATTTTGTTAGATTCCGAGGCGCAGATGATATTTCGGGCTGTTTTTTCCCAGAACTGAAGGTCCGCGGCTTTTCCGGCGCCTTCACCGTAAGTTTTGGTGGGAGTGTTGACACAAACAAAAATAATATCCGCCCGCTTTATGCTTTTGTCAACTTCCGTGGAAAAAAACAGATTTTGGCTGCGGGCCTTTTTAACAACCTCAAGCAGGCCCGGTTCATAAATGGGCAAGTCGTCGGTTTGCCAGGCGGCAATCCGTTCCGGATTAATATCAACAATTGTAACTTCATACTGCGGGCATTTTGCAGCGATCATGGCCATCGTGGGGCCGCCGACATAACCCGCGCCGATACAGAGTATTTTCTTCTCGAATTTTTTTTCAGACATTTGGCTGTCCCATTTATCTTTGATGAAGAATAATATTGAAAAATATATCAATAAGTTGATTTAATGGCAATAAAAGAATTTATGAAAGAATTTATGTGTTCACTGCACCGCCGCTGGAGATCAGCATAACGTCAGATCTTCCGGAAGAAAAACGACCTCGCGTTCAAGCCGTATGCCGAAGCGGTCCAGGACCCGTTTTTGACCGGTTTCGATCAGGTGCCGGATATCGGTGCTGGTTGCACTGCCGGTGTTTATGATCCAGTTTGCGTGGTCCGGGCTTATCCTGGCGCCGCCGCGAGTCATTCCTTTCATGCCGCATTTTTCAAGGAGCCCTCCTGCGGAATACGCGCTCCCGGGCGGATTTTTAAATGTGGAGCCGAAAGTCCGGCGGTCCTGGGGCTGACGGTTTCTGCGGGTCGCGCAAAGCTGTTTCAGCCTTTTCCGGGCCTCTTCTTTTGAAAGGGGCTCTGCAGACCGCAGGTGGAAAGTGGCATCGAGGATGATTTTCCCCGAGCGCTTCAGTGCGCTTTCTCGGTAACGAAAATTCATTTTCTCGGAAGTGTACGTTTCAATGCGGAGGGTTTCCGGATCCAGCACGGCAGCAGAAGAGAAGTGCGTTTCGGTTTTTTCCGAATCACTGATCCCGGCATTCATTGCCACAGCACCACCGACGGTGCCGGGGATCACCCCCATATAGGCATAACCGGTATACCCCTGTTCGGCGAGCCGGTTTCCCAGCTTTATCAGGGAAGCGCCGGCCCCTGCTGTGACGCTGTTCCGGTTCCTGTCAACGGTGATAGCGCAAAATCCCGTTCCCAGCTTAAGCACGGTGCCCTTGAACGTGTCGTCGCTGATCAGGACATTGGTGCCGTTACCCAGGAGGTAAAAGGGCAGAGACCGGTCTTTTGTAAAACGGATGGCCTGAAGCAGTTCCTCCAGGCTGTTTGCTTCTGCAAAGTAATGGGCGGTTCCGCCTGTTTTGACGGAGCACAGGGAATTCAGTGCGTATGCTGTCCGGAACCATCCGGGTTCTTTTGCACGAGGGTCCATTTCCATTTGCCGGGATCGGAAGAAGTCCTGTTTTTATTTAATAAAACGTAAAACTGTGATAAACTCCGAATCATTATAAAAGATTGAGGGTAAAAAGAAAACAGGTAATGTTTTTTCAAAACGGCTAACGTATCAACAGACGGGGGATTTATGGGTATTCCGCTTTCAAGCCCTGATATCACTGCCAGAGAAATCCGCGCGGTCAAAGAAGTCCTGAAAAGCCCCGCCCTTTGTTTCGGGCCCAGGCTTGAAAAATTTGAAAAACTGGGAGCGGCTTATGCCGGCAGAAGATATGCGGTGGCGGTCAACAGCGGGACCAGCGGTCTGCACCTTATCGTCCGCAGCCTGAATCTTTCCCGGGGGGATGATGTCATTACAACCCCGTACAGCTTTATTGCTTCCGCCAATTGCCTGCTTTTTGAGGGCGTCCGTCCGGTGTTTGCCGACATCGACGAGGAAACACTGAACCTTTCCCCGAACATGACCGAAAGTCTCTTGCAGAAAAACAAAAAAGTGAAGGCTATTCTGCCGGTGGATGTGTTCGGCCATCCGGCGGACTGGGATGCTTTTTACGATCTTTCCGACCGGTATAAATTAAAACTGATTGAAGACAGCTGCGAAGCCATTGGCGCAGAATATGTCAGTCCGGAAGGCGTGAAAAAAAAACGGTGGCGCAAAAAAAAGATGGCCGGTTCCTTTGGGGCTGCATCCGTCTTTGCGTTTTATCCGAACAAACAGATAACCACCGGTGAAGGGGGCCTGGTGCTGACGGACAGCAAACGGATTTATATGCTGTGCCGCAGTATGCGGAACCAGGGCCGGGACGGTGCGGGGCGGATCAACGGACATCTGCGGCTGGGATACAATTACCGGCTCAGTGACATCAACTGTGCGCTGGGCATTGTTCAGCTGCAGCGGATCGGCAGCATTCTGAACAAACGGCAACGGGTCGCGCAATGTTACAACCGGCACCTGGAAACTATTTCCGGAGTCGAGCCGCTTTCGGCGCTTCCGAATGTAAAACGAAGCTGGTTTGTGTATGTGGTTAAACTGGCAAAGCAGTTTACGCGAAAAGACCGTGACCGGATCATGAGAAAGCTTGAAGCGCGGGGCATTGCCTGCAGCACCTATTTTATCCCGATCCATCTGCAGCCGTATTATCGAAAGACGTTCGGCTACAAACGGGGGGATTTTCCTGTTTCCGAATCGGTGTCGGACCGCTCGATTGCGCTTCCTTTTTACAGTAATTTACGGAAAATGGACATCAATTATATCACGGACAGTATCAAGAAAGTGCTTGACGGCTGAGGCCGGAAGCGTGCTTCGGCAGGGAACAACGGCCGGAAATATGTTACCAGTGTCCGTTCTGCTTTTCGGATATGGTTGATTCCGGGACCATCTTTCTGAGCTGTTGACGGATTTTATCACGGTTGTCATCAGGTTCGTCGAGAATACGCCGCATTTCCTCCATTTGTTTCAGGTAATCCGGAATATCCAGACTGGTGCGGGACAGACAGCGAATTTTCTTGTGCTGTGTCGGCATGATATTTTCGCCTTCCCAGTAGAGTTCTTCATGCAGCTTTTCGCCTTCCCGCAGCCCGATGAACTCTATATTGATATCTTTGTACGGAACAAGCCCTGAGAGTTCAATCAGGTGCTCGGCCAGTTTGGTGATGTTGGCCGGTTTCCCCATATCCAGCAGGAAGATTTCATTGTTGTGGCCCATGGATCCGGCCAGCAGCACCAGGTGAACCGCTTCCGGAATGGTCATCAGAAACCGGGTGGTTTCCGGATGGGTGACCGTGATGGGGCCGCCTTTGCTGAGCTGTTTTTTGAACAGCGGAATAACGCTTCCGCTGCTGCCGATGACATTTCCGAATCGGACGGAGATAAAGTTTACCGCACTGTTTTCATAGGTCTGTAGAAGTTTTTCGGTCATGCGCTTGGTTGAACCCATAATACTGGTGGGGTTGACCGCCTTGTCGGTTGAAATGAAGATCAGTTTTTTTACCTGGTGTTCCACGCAGAGATCGCTCAGTACTTTGGTGCCGAAAAAATTATTTCGGACCGCCTCGGCCGGATCCCTTTCCATCAGGGGAACATGTTTGTATGCGGCCGCGTGGTACACAATGCTGGGCCGGTATTTTTTCATGATTCGGGAAAGTTTGTTTTTATTCAGGATATCGCCGATCACGGAGACAATGTGCAGTCCGGGAAATTTCTGCTCGATTTCAATATCCTTGTAATAAAGATTGTTTTCATTTCGGTCGTACATAAGCAGCGTTTCAGGCCTGAATTCAGCAATTTGTCTGCACAGTTCCGACCCGATGGAACCGCCGGCGCCGGTGACCAGAATCGTTTTATAGGTCAGGTCGTTTGAAAGTGGATTCTTCTTGTCATCAAAGGAAACGGCCGGCCGGCCCAGAAGTTCATCCGGTTTGACATCACGCATCTGGCTGAAAAAAGTTTTGCCTGCAATAACCCTTGAAATTCCCGGAAGGGTCTTGTATTTGACCTTTGCCTGGTCGCAGGCCTTGAATATTTCCTGGAGATCTTTAAAAGGTGTTGACGGCATGGATATCAGGATTTCGTCGATTTCATGAATGCCGACAAGGTTTGGAATGTCCCGCCGGGTGCCAAGAACCGGCAGATTCTTGATTTTGCAGCCTTTTTTGGTCGGATCGTCGTCGATAAAGCCGATGGGATCGAGTCTGAGAGACGGGTTGCTGCGGATTTCATTCAGGACGGTCATGCCTGTTTTTCCGGCGCCGGCGATCAGTATTTTCTGCCTTTCGCCCTGCTGTTTGCCGGACTCATATTTTTCAACGATCAGCCGGGTAATGACCCGGACGCCGCCCAGCATGACAAAAATCAGAATGGTATCCATGATAAAAACGGAGCGCGGAAAGCCGGACAGCCCGTAGATAAACACCACCGTAATAATAAAACAGATGGAACTCAATAGAACGCCGGTGGCTATTTTGGTGATGTCCTCGATGCTGACATATCGCCACCAGCCGTCAAAAAGGCCCACATAATAGAAGACAATCAGCCTGACAACAGCAATGACCGGAATTGTTTCCAGCAAATTGTGAATTTGATCATAGGGAAGGTTGAAATCAAACCGGAGTTCAAAGGAAAGATAATAGGACAGGGGAATCAGAAACAGCTGTATCAGAAAAATAGATACACGTCCCCAATCAAAGGAAGTATCTTCCGGTTTTTTCAGTTTTTTAAGTGGTCCCTGCACTTTGATTTGTCTCTTAACTTAAAAAGGCTCGGTAATAATATTTTTACGCGGGTAAAACCGTGACTCGACCCTCATCTGAGAAACGGAATGTGTGATGTTTAAACTGTTTTTAAATCAGGTCTTGTGAATCAAAGATATACTCTATCAGAAAAGAATAGAGTTGTCAAAATAATCTGAAAATGGGTTAAATACGTATAATGGCAATAAAAAAATAAGAAAAAATAAAAAAACAACACAATTGCTTAATCCATTTTTGAGCCTTCAGGACGGACTTCGAGCGAAAAAAACAAGCAGCGCGCGGTACAGGGCTTCAGAAAGACCGGGTGTTTCGTTTTCGAACGGGATGATGCAGATGTTAACGGCCGGCATGGGGGTTCGGGCCACTATGGGTTTTGCTGTTGTTTTGGCAGCGTATTTTTCCGGCCGGTCGCGGCGGTTGAGATGTTCGCAAAGTGTTTCAGCCAGCCGCTTCCCCCTGGCGCTTCGATAATAGTGGCCGATGGTGCCGCTGGTGGAACTTTCAAAGGAGAGCAGGAGGTCGGCGCCTGTTTTTGATACGCGCGCGATTTTTCGAGAGGTATCGGAACCGGCGCCGTTTTTCCCCGTCAGAATGACTTTCCCGCCGGCTTGTTCAATTCTTTTTTTCAGAATTGCGATGATCGGCAGGTCAGGTTTGAACGGATCCAGAATAATCTTTTTATTAAAAAAAATTCCCCGGTCAACAGGTTTCAGGACCAGGTTGTGAACGGTGACCTTGCCGGGGAGCAGTTGCGGACAGAGATTCAGGGGTAGATACCCCTGTTTGCGGATTTGATAACAGGCGTCGAAATCCGTTTGTGTCCGGTCATAGACAAAACCTCCGGCGTCAGAATAATCGACCGGTTGTTTATTCTTTAACAGGGCAGCACCGGTAACGGGACAGCCATCGGTGTTTCGCAGCGTTACCGTGAAGTACGCGTCACGGCTGCGGTCGCAGGTGACCGTGGTTTGGACCCGGACGCTGCCGGTTTTTATGTACAGGTGGACTGCACCCGGTTTTTCAGGAGCAATAAAGGTTGCCCGGGCATGCCCGTTCAGTGTTCGTGCCGTTTTCTCAAGAAAAAATCCGTCTGAAGCGGAAAAATGAATTTCAGTATGGTCGGCCACCGGTTTTTCCCATTGGTCCAGGACGGTAATATCCACCGGGTCTCTGGCGGTACCGTTTGCCGGAACAGCGGCAAACAGCGGACGGACAGTCATCCTGGCCGGGGGGCGGGATATATTAAATACGGTGCAGGCTTTTCGGGAGATGTTTCCGGCGCTGTTCCTGGCAGAGATACAAACGGTCTGTTGCCGATTTTCCAGCGGACCGGGGGGCGTATAGGATATTTTGTTGTTCTCATAGCTGAAGGATGAAATTTTTTGCCGGTTTAAAGACAGGAAAATATCTTTCCTGCGGATGAAGGCCCCGCTGTTGCCGGAATCCACCCGGGCGATGATTTCCGGGGTGGCTGTGTTTAAAACCGTGTCTTGCGGAGAGAGAATGGCTGCCGTGGGGATTCCCCTTTTAAAGTAGTTTAAAATTCCGAGAAAATATCCTCTGGCTTCGCGCATGACGGTTCTTTGAAAGGAAAGGGCTTTTTCGTTTTTACGGTTGGACATAAAAGAGGCTTCTCCCAGAACGGCGGTAGCGATGGTGTTGCGCAGGACATGAAAATTACCGGCCCGGATCGAGGCATTTTCGGTGCCGAGTGTTGTTCTCAGGGGGTTCAGCATTGCGCCCGCGGCATCGCGGGACTGGCCGGCATCGCCGGTTTTGTAAAAAAGAATCAAATCGTTGATCCGTCTGTTTTTTATTGCGGCGTTATGGTGAATACTGAGAAAAAAGTCGGTATTTTTGGTGTTGCTGAAATCACAACGTGCTTGCAGGTCTTTTTTTAAATTAAAATCTTTTTGTGGATAAACGCATCCATCCGTATGGCGGGTCAGGAAGGGAACCGCTCCGGCCGCTTTTAAAAGTCCCCATAAATGAAAAGCCACCCCTAAATTAACCTCTGATTCTTTCAGTCCCATTTTTCCCACAGCACCGCTTTCCGTTCCGCCGTGACCGGGATCCAGAACAATGACTTTTTCCCTGAGCGGAGAAGTGTCCAGTCCCGAAAGGTCAAAGGCCGTGGGCGGCGGCAGCCGGTAGCGTGAGCAGGCGCAAAAAAGAAGCAAAAAGCAAAAAAACGTCAGCAACAAATGTTGTTTAGAAACAGCCGGGGATTGCATGAGGTAACCGGGTTGTTGTGATCCATTGCATTTTTCCGATTCTTTTGTTTATAATGGAGCCGGTGATTAATCAAGCAAAATATGGTCCGGTTCGATTTTTTTCGAAACAGGAGCAATCGTTTTATGCTGGATATCGTGATCAAAAATGCGGCGGTGATCGACGGCAGTGGTGCCGAAGCCGTGGTTTCAGATGTTGGCGTCAAGGGAGATCTGATTGCCGGCATGGGTCGGATACCGAACCGGGAAGCGGTCGTATCCATCGACGCCGACGGGCTTACCCTGTGTCCCGGGTTTATTGATGTACATTCCCATTCCGACTTTAACATTCTGGCCGAACTCTCCGGTGCGTCAAAGGTGCGACAGGGGGTGACCACTGAAGTGTGCGGCAACTGCGGGCTTTCTGCCGTGCCGCTTTCCGGGCCATACAGACAGCAGCGCGAAAAGGATATGCAGACACTGGGGGTCACCATTGGCTGGTCCGACTTAAAGACCTATTGCCGGGTGGTGCAGCAGAAGGGGCTGCTCGTCAATATTGTGCCGCTGATCGGGCACGGAAATCTGCGGGGGGCGGTGATGGGCTATGCCGGCCGGCCGGCGTTCGCTGCCGAGACGAATGAAATGCAGGAACTGCTGAAGCGGGAACTCGCCGCCGGCGCCTGGGGGCTATCCAGCGGACTTATTTACCCGCCCGGTGTTTATGCCGAAAAGGAGGAGCTGATTGCGCTGAACAGGGTGGTCAAGGCTTTTCGGGGCATTTACACCACGCACATGCGAAGTGAAGGCGATGGGCTGCTGGAAGCCCTAGATGAAGCCCTTTTTACGGCTGAAGCCGCCGGGGTGCCTGTCCAGATATCTCACTTGAAAACGCTGGGTGAAAAGAACTGGCAAAAACTTCCCGCTGTTTTTAAAAAGATTGAACAGGCACAAAAAAGGGGGGTCCGGGTTACGGCAGACCGCTATCCCTATGTTGCCAGCAGTACCGGTCTCGATGCGCTATTGCCGGCCTGGGCCTGTGCGGACGGCACGCGAGCGGAGATTGCCAGAATAAAATCAGCGGACCACCGGAAAAAAATTTTTGCAGAGGTACTGACCCATTACACGGAAAAAGAGCTCTCGGAAACAGTCTTGATTTCACGGGTTGTTTCCGAGAAAAACCGGAAATTTGAAGGCCGGTTCATGGGGGAAACGGCCCGGATTCGAGGTCAGGCGCTGAAAGAGGCGTTTTTTGATATTTTAATCGAAGAAGATCTG
>Ga0272443_10002554_pt1 | contig 23017 bp, 17 predicted proteins | sample SSMAcet12_FD_193581 | JGI IMG/M metagenome (GOLD analysis project Ga0272443, IMG submission 193581) | Marine sediment archaeal communities from Little Sippewissett salt marsh, Falmouth, MA, United States - SSM-Acet-12 | ecosystem: Environmental > Aquatic > Marine > Wetlands > Sediment ...
CCTCTGTTTCATTGTGAGCGATTTGCACGGCAAGATAGACCGATACAATAAGCTGTTCGAAATTATCAGAACCGATAAACCGGATGCGGTTTTCATCGGGGGCGATATTATGACTCCGGTTGGCGGACTTATTAACCACTCCGATGAATATGGTGACCTGCTCGAGGACTTCCTTATTCCCGAATTCAGAGAAATCAAAGCCGATCTCGGTGATGGATATCCTGACATCTTCTTAATCCTCGGCAATGATGACGGACGGAGCAGGGAGGCGCGGATAATTGAGGCTGGAAATGAGTATCTATGGAACTATGCGCATAATCGTAAAATTGAGAGCGGTGAATATGACATATATGGCTATTCCCATATTCCACCGTCACCGTATCAACTGAAAGATCTTGAGCGGTATGATGTCTCACGGTATGTTGATCCGGGTTGTGTATCACCGGAGGAGGGAAGCTACTCGTTTCCGGTCAGTGAGTATGACAGACGATACCGCACGATAAAAAAGGACCTTGAAGAACTGACTCTGCAGCATGACCTTTCACGTGCAATTATGCTCTTCCATTCTCCGCCATACGATACTCTACTGGATCGGGCAGATCTTGACGGTAAGATGATCGATTATGCGCCGGTCGATATGCATGTGGGTAGTATCGCTATACAGAGATTTATTAAAAGGCGACAGCCTCTTCTGACACTGCACGGACACGTTCACGAAGCGGCGAGGTTGACCGGGAAATGGAGGGAGAAAATGGGGGATACATGGATGTTCAATGCCGCCCACGATGGCTCAGAACTTGCTGTCATTGTTTTCAATCCATCTGATCTCGGATCTGCTGAGAGAAAACTGATTTAGGAATCTTCGGTGCTTTCATCCCGGATCTTGAGCGGGCGCGCAGCATCGGTGACGGCGCCTATCTTGCTTGCGTAGCTTGTCTTGTTTCTGATGTCTTCATCTGTAACAAAGTGTATATCGAGAATACCTCCCGTACGGTATCCCGTCTGGAGATAATTCATTTCATCGAGACTCAGACTCCATCCATCGAGCCAGAGATTAAGTTGTCTCTGCTGTTCTTCGGTACCACGGAAATGAATCAATAGATCTATATCGCTGCCGGGTCCGGCAGTGCCGTTTTTAGTTGAACCGAAAACGTAGAATCCTATAACTCCGAATTTGTCAGCATCGAGACGGCGGGCGATCTCCTCGGCCATACCCATGCGCCATCTCCAGAAGCTGTCGATGGTGATATCTTCTTCACATTTCCTGGTTTTTGAAGACTTTTCCCCGATTTCGATCCCCGGATCGGACAGGATGCCGACAGCCTCGTCCAGTTCGGCATTCATGAGTATCTTGAGTACCTTGCCATCAGTCTCATTCTTGACGGCTATCAGCCGTACGATATTCTCAAGATGTGCGTATTCGGGCAGAATTTCTGTCAGGTAGTTCTTGGAGCGTGTCAGGAACAACTCATTAAAGACTATTCCATCATCATCCGGGTAAAGGGGAAGATACCTTATCTTGGTCTCGACGAGGTCCTGGAAGAAATGTGTCCCGAATGACAGATCGGGGACATAGTTCCCCTTCTTCCGTGCAATCTCAATCAGAACTGCCGTGTTGTTGATGTCGGAATATGTTACGCTGACTCCAAGTTTTATATCTCCCCGGCTTCCCCACCTGCCGGGTCCCATAAGAATGAAATGCCTCTTGGGCAGCAGCTCGTTCAGCTTGCCGATACAGCGACCGATGACGATAAGATCATTCTTATCGGTTATCTCACCATACTTCTCAGGATCGACATATACGATATGCGAAATATGCGGTACTCGGCCGTTCGATATATAGCGATTAGCTGTGAATACTATCTTGTCCTTGGGAATATCCTTCGGGATAGGAGCAGCAACATCATCATCGGTTGAACTCTGGGGCCTGCATTGCAAAAGATAGAAATCCTTTCCATCGTGTGCAAATTCGATATCGACCGGAGTTTTGAGCTTCTCTTCGAGAAGAGACATTATCTCTTTCATCTGCTTCACGAATTTGGTTCGTAAAATCAACCCGTCGAATGTGACAACGAGGTCATTCTTGTTGGGATCGATGCTGAACATATTCGGCTGAGTCATGTGACCGTCTTCATAAACAGAGAATATATCCTCGATTGCCGGGAATTCATCCCCGCACTGCTGCAGCAATTTGTCGATTTCAATCGTCTCGAATCTCTGAGTCTTTAGATTGATGACATCGATTTTCTTGGGTGAGTATCGAACCATCTCGTCGACTGAGACGTTGACTCGCAGCCCCGGTTGACCGGGAGCTATGAGAATCGGGTAATCGTCTGCGGTACGATCAACAGCTCGCGTTCCGAGTCCCGGTACGAGTCTTACAAGCCCATCCTCACGCTTGATTCTCGGAGACCAGCGGAATTCATTCCGGTTGAATGCAACACCCGCGAAAGCCGGCAGGAAATAGTCGCCGACCTTTTTGCCAACAACCTCCTGAATCATTATCCCCATCTCTTCTCCAAAGTCGAGCAGACCTCTCTCGGACCTGTACTCGATCGGATCGGGACCGAATGTTGAGGCGTAGACCTCTGCAATAGCGTCCATAAGCGCTTCGAGACGTTCTTGTTTGGTCCCTCTGTTTGCAAGAAACAGAGACTTGTACTTACCGGAAAACGCCGCACCCATTCTGTCTTCAAGCAGGGATGATGATCGGACGATCAGGGAGGAATCCTTGAAATCATCGAGTGCTACCGAAAGCCCCTTGATAACCTCCGGCGGGAAATGCGAGTTTTTGAATGTTTGTACTATATTACGATACTCAAGACGTACGAGGTCTATCTCTTTATACTTCTGTTCGACGATTTCATCGAAATTGTTGTAATGCATGAAATCGAGTAGAGTGTCGGAGGTAACATACCATGTCTTCGGAACCTTGATATTCGCGAAAATATCTCCGTGCACCTTTGATTTCATAAGTATCTGGGATGCAAGAAAAACCCCCGCGCTCTTACCTCCGAGCTTCCCTCTGCTCTCGGGTGCAAATATGACCTTCTGAAGCAGGTGATAGAAATCTCCAAGATCGGTGTAGTTTTTCGCGATGTTTATATAATCGAGTTGATCGGACAGGATTCGGCGGATCAACGATACTTGAATGCCGCGGGAACTCGGGGAGTGTACCTCCAAACCCTCCGGAGCGATGTGATAGTATCTTCTTACAGCATCGGTAACATCGGAGAGGGATAGATTGCGATTGACTACCTGTGCCAGAAAACCAAGTTTGTCTTCATGAATCCACTTCTGGACGCGTGACAGGATTTCCTCATCACTCAAGTGGCTGTCGGCAATCCTGAATGCTTTGTCGCTGATCTCCGCAGTGAATTTCACAAGCTGCTTGGCATCGGGTTGGTTCGAATCCTCTACAAATTCAGATTCGAGTCTGGCTTCTGCCGGGAGGATGGACAGCCTGAGATTTTCCGCTTCCTGAATGCCGCTCCAGCAGAGATGGTTCAGCATCTTCTGGGATATACGGAGAAACAGCTCCATATCTGTCTGCCGAAGAAGGTCGAGTATTACCTGCCATTCGGCTTTCTTGTGTTCGGATAGCTCTCTCTGAGCTGTTACCCATTCCTTGGACACATTCCTAAGTTTGCGCCACATCAGGAAGTGTGCGATTCGGTCGGAAATTGTGCCGATGAGTTTCTTCTCTTCATTAAGAAATGGTCCGATATCGGCCTGGGGCATTTCTTTGATGTAGTAGATACTGAGAGTACCAAAAACAGTATCCTGAACCATAATATCCGTAGTGAGCAGCCACTCAGTTTCTATCAAGTCGGCAGAGGTATAAGTCTTACCATCGATTTCAAGTTTTGCTCGGCAGACCTCGGGGAACTGCCACCCCGGAGGGATAGCTCGAATCACTCCGTTGAAGACTTCGTCGATATTGGCGTCCGGGTTTCTTAGAAGTTCCTCAATGTCATATAGACAACTGAGTTCCTTTGCTCGCTCTTTGAGAGAATCGAGCAGCTTATCAATAGACTGTTTCTGGTCGGTCATGAAATAACCACTCCTCGCCCACTCTTGCCGTCTACCTTGACAAGTAATGGATTATCGAGAGACACGTGCCTTACGTATTCAAAATCGGCAGCAGATGTCAACGACTCAAGCCATTCCCATTTCATGGGATACTTATCCGATCTACCTGCCGAAAAATAAAATATCCTCAAACTCGTTACATTGTGAAAGAAATGAGAACCCTGCGAAAGGTCAACATTCATCTTATCTATCGAGGTCTCCACAATCACTTTCGCTCCCGACACATCGGACCACTCCACCGGAATCCCAAGCCAGGGATCTGAGGTTCCAAGCCTTCCAAATACGATAAGGAGGTACGGCTTGCCGGCATCCGAGAGTGACTGATTCAGTGCCATCAATTCGCGCCCGACCTCTCTTGTTTTTGCGGCATCGAATGTATTCCGTTTAACGAAAATGATATCTTTGATATCGTTGCGAACACCGTTTCCGAGTACTCTGTCGGAGGAGATAACAACGCGGTCCCCGGTTAGTTCATCCTCCGTGACCGCAACCTGTGCGTCAGAAACAAACATTGGGCGGACTTGAAGGAATCCGAAGCGCGCCGGTGTGCATTTTTCGGGATCAAGTGTCATCGCAAACTCAATTTCGACCGCACTTTCGTAGGCATCTTCGCTGATTTTCAGGAGACGTTTCAGTAGATCATTCAGCGGCATCGCATCCGCCCGCAGTATTGGGGCGAAATTCAGCACACGCGGACCCTTTGAGCCGGTTCCGGTATATATTCTGTCGGCGCGGGGATCGTACGTCGATGCAATATGACGCAGTGTGCCGTCACTCTCGGCATTGGAAATACTTGCTGTTGTAAGATACTCGGTTTCCTTGATCGGATCGTGATCGGGAGTTTTACCGAGATTAACCGCCCAGAACCTGGTCTGCGAATTTTTAAGAAGTTCACCAATATTACCATACGGGGGATCAGACCTTGGGTAGGATGGGGAGAAGTTCCAGCTTACACCTCCATCAACTATTGTTTTACCGAGTCCGAGAGCAAGATTGATTACTCCGTCCTCGGGGCTTGCATGACCGGTTGGATAGAAGTTGTATGATCTGGCAACACCGGAGAGCTGCGGATAGAATCTCTCTCCGAAACGATTTCCGATTACCTCCTGAATTATGACAGCCATTTTCTCGTCGGTCCATTTTCTGTCAGTTGCCCGTAGGTAGTTGCGCGCACCTCGGAAGAATGTGGAGGCATAAACAAATTTGATTGCCTCAACCAGTGCTCTGAATCTTTCATCAACTGAAAACTGGTTGTTCGGGATCATCTTGGTGGCATATACGCCGGCGAATGGTTCGAACATCGCGTCCTCGAGCATGCTTGACGAACGAATCGCAAGAGGTTGTTTTACTTTTGATACGAGTGCGCGCAGATCACCGACTATCTCGACGGGAAGGTCCGCCTGTTGGAACGCAAGGGCAATCTGATCATCCCGCTTCTTGTTTGCCATTACGATTTCAAGGAGATTATTGCGCTCCATGAACTTGTCGAACAGGTCCGTAGTGATGACAGTGAGAGTCGGGATATCAACCGTTATTCCCGGGAAATCATCTTCGGAGATATTGTCTTTAATGAGGTCGCGGACCGAGAGCAGTCCGGAGGCTTTGCCTCCAAGCCCCCCGTTACCGATAATCGTGAATTTCTCGATTGAATCGAAGAATTTTCGATCAAACCGGGCGAGTTTCATCAATCTTGCTTTATCCGGTTTTTGCTCCGGCATGAATTTGCTGCCTCATTTGCGAGATGCGGTTTGTGAGAACAGATGAATTGCGAACGGACCGACAGTACTGAAGTGCCGCAACTTTTGTATAGCTGCGGCACCGTTTGTTATGTCAATAATGATCAGACCCAACCTCTGTCTTTACAGGATTGTGCCACCCGGTTGATTGCGATCAGGTATGCTGCATCGCGCATGAACAGATCCCGTTTCTTTGCAAGATCGACAACCGCCTGGAAAGCCGCGGTCATCTTGAGATCGAGCTTGCCGAGAACCTCATCCTTTTCCCAGAAATAGTTCATATTGCTCTGAACCTGCTCGAAATAACTGCAGGTCACACCACCGGCATTCGCAAGGAAATCCGGTATTACAAAGATCCCGCGCTCTTTCAGGATATCATCCGCTTCCGGAGTTGTCGGACCATTGGCGCCCTCCGCTATGACCTTTACCGATTTCGGAATGTCAACAACGGTGTCAGCAGATATCTGATTCTCGAGCGCGCATGGCATCAGGACATCAACTTCCTGCTTCAACCATTCCCCACCATCAAGAACATCATATCCCTTGTCGCGTGCCTTGTCCTTGTCAATGCCGCCGAAACGATCCGTTATCCCCCGGAGTTCAGCCAGATCAATACCATCCTTCTTGACAAATGAATAAGAGGTCTGGTCTGTCTGATCCCAGCAGGAAACACAGACCACCTTTCCGCCTATCAGGTTGTACAGTTCGATAGCATACTGGGATACATTCCCGAATCCCTGAACACTCGCGGTTGTTTTTTCCGGTATCAGTCCGAGTTCCTTGAGTGCTTCACGCAGTGTGTAAATAACGCCGTAGCCGGTAGCTTCAGTTCTGCCGAGTGAACCTCCCATGCCGACCGGTTTACCGGTAATAAGACCTGGTTTGTGTTCACGGTAGATTGTCTCATACTCATCAAGCATCCAGAGCATGTGCTGGGCGCTGGTCATGACATCGGGTGCGGGAACATCGGTGTTCGGTCCGACATCCCGTGAGAGTTGTCTTACCCAGCCTCTGCAAATCTGTTCCTGCTCACGCATCGAGAGATTGTGAGGATCGCATATAACTCCACCCTTGGCTCCTCCAAGGGGAATATCCACAACAGCGCACTTCCAGGTCATCCACATCGAGAGAGCCTTTACTGTATCAACTGTCTCCTGTGGGTGGAAACGAATTCCTCCCTTGCTTGGTCCGCGCGCGTCATTGTGCTGAACACGAAATCCTTTGAAAACCTTAACGGATCCGTCATCCATACGAACCGGTATCGAGAAATGGTATTCCCTCAGGGGATTACGCAGAAGTTCCCGGGTCCCCTGGTCCAGTTTCAGAACATCGGCAGCCCTGTCGAACTGCTTCTGCGCCATGTGGAAGGGATTAAACGAACCGGTAGCCATTTCTGACCTCCAAAAGATCACTGTCTTTTTAAGTTAGTGAAGCTTTTCTCAAGCTCCAGTAGAAGTAACCCGCACATCCAGAAGGACACGCGGGTGTATCATCATCAATAGAAATCTTTCTGACTGTGTTCGGGATCCAGTTTATGTTTCCCATTGAATACCTCTGAACACCTTGTTGTATGCGGCGCTGAATCTACACTTAATATCGGTGCATGTCAAGGAAATGTGGACGCAATTCCCAATTTTCTGTCACTTCCCAATGACTTGTGTTATCTTATGTATTGTGAATATTATCACAAATTCTGTGGTCAACTCTTTCTATTTGAGCAAATTGTATTAAGTCTCTGACAAACATACTTGTAATTGGGATAAATTGTGCCTTTATTGACTTACATCAAGATCAAAAGCACGTATTGCAATTAATTCATCTTATAGACTCCAGATCAGGGAAATGGAAGTGATTGACCGAAGGCTTATGTAATGATTGAATTGAATAATATGAGGGAGATTAATATGAAAAAGAGAGCTGTAGTACTGACTATTCTTTTTCTGGTTCTTTTAGCACACTTCTCTACCTATGCAGCGGTGGATTCACAGGTTGCTGGGAAGTGCATGACATGTCACAAGGAGAAATCCCCCGGTCTCTATAATCAATGGTTTAATTCACAACACGCAACTCACAGAGTAACCTGTATCGAGTGCCACAGGGCATCCGAGAGTGATACGGATGCTTTCATGCATGAAGGTGCTTTGATTGCAACGCTTGTAACACCGAAGGATTGTGGGGTGTGTCACTCCAGGGAAGCTGAACAGGTCGATAATTCATATCACGCTCATGCAGGTGAAATTCTGAATTCTGCTGACGCCTACCTCGCACATGTATCCGCAGGAGAACCTGTGGCGATTATTGGCTGCGAAAGCTGCCACGGTGCCAGGGTAGAAATCGATAACGCGTCTGCTAACAAATTGTCGAAAAAGAGCTGGCCCAATTCCGGTATCGGACGGATTAATCCGGATGGTTCCAAGGGATCGTGCAATGCCTGCCATACACGGCATACTTTTTCACGTGCTCAGGCAAGGCAACCTGAAGCGTGTTCCAAGTGTCATCTCGGACCGGATCATCCCCAGAAGGAGGTCTACGAGGAATCCAAACACGGGAATACGTATTATACCAACATCGATAAGATGAATCTCGATGCCGACCGGTGGATTGTCGGGAAAGACTATTTCGTCGCTCCGACGTGCGCTACATGCCACATATCCGCGACCGTCGATCAGACTGTCACACACGATGTCGGTGACCGAATTAGCTGGACTCTCCGACCAATCATTTCGGAGAAAAAACCGGATTGGCAGAAAAAGCGGGCAAATATGAAAAATGTCTGCATCAACTGCCACAGCAGCACATTCCCGGATGGTCACTACTATCAGTATGATGCTACGGTCGAGCTGTACAACGAGAAATTCGCCAAACCCGCTACACGGATCATGAACCTTGTCAGGGAGCAGAAGCTGCTCGAAACCCCCGCAAGTTTCAGTAACAAAATCGAGTGGATCTATTGGGAGCTGTGGCATCATGAGGGTCGAAGGATGCGTCACGGCGCCTCCATGATGGGACCCGACTACACCTGGTGGCACGGCGCGTATGAGGTGGCTCAGCACTTCTATTTCAAGATGATACCGGAAGCGCAGAAATTCGAGAATCCCGTAGTAAACAGCTATATCGATAGTCTTCTCACAAGGGATCCCATGCATGCATGGCTTTTCAGCGATACTCAGAAATTGAAAGAGAAAATCCGTTCCGGTGAGATGCAGAAGATATACAGGGACCTCTATCGGTAGTGGGGGCGAGACTATGTTCAATAGATACCTGAGATTCATCCGTGCGGTCTCGACAGATGGCGTTGGCAAAGTCGGGGTAGTACTCACAACCTCCTCGTTCTTTGTCCTGATAATTCTGGAGCTGGCAAGAGTTGTCGGAATCATAACAAACGCCTACGTCGGACTTGTGACCTACATGGTTTTCCCTCTTCTGTTCATCGTCGGGCTGTTACTCATACCGCTTGGATGGAGGCGGTTGAAGAAGAAAACGGGACTATCGGGCAAGGAACTACTCGCGGAAGAGGATTTGAAGGTCGGATTTCTCGGATCGAAAATTGTCCGAACCATCGTGCTACTGACCGTGATAAACGCGGTTTTTCTCGGTCTCATAAGCGCTCGTACACTCAGTTTCATGGATAAACCGAACTTCTGCGGAACCGCCTGCCACACGGTCATGAATCCCGAATGGGTGACATACCAGCAGTCACCGCACGCGAGAGTCAAGTGCGTCGAGTGTCATGTCGGAGAGGGCACGGATGCGCTTCTCGACAGTAAACTCAACGGTATCTGGCAGATCATATCCGTAACATTCAACCTCTACGAGAAACCAATCCCAACACCGGTCCGTCAACTTCGCCCCGCGCGCGAGACATGCGAGAAGTGTCACTGGCCGTCGAAATTCTACGGACGCAGATTAAAGACCATGGTTACACATCAGTTCGATGAGGAATCCACACCCGAGTTCACAACGCTGATTCTCAAGGTCGATGCCAGCCGTGAACCGTCGAAATCGGGCATCCACTGGCACATTGCAGAAGAAAACGAGGTGCGATATACATCCGTCAACGACGAACGCGAGGAGATCATCTGGACAGACGTTCTTCTTCCTGGCGGTTCCCGCAAACGCTTTACCAATAGCGATCTTGATTACGAAGAAGACACAGGGCTTGATATCCGAACTGTTGATTGCGTAGATTGTCACAATAGGGCGACTCACATTTATGAGGATCCGGAGAGAGTGATTGATGAACGAATGGTGAGCGGTCAAATCGTAGCAGACCTGCCCTACATGAAAAAGCAGGCATACAAAGCCCTAACTGTCGATTATCCGGATACAGCTTCAGCGATGACGGGAATAACAAACCAGATTACGGGATTTTACCAGGCCGAATACCCCCAAATTATGACCACGCAGGCTGATGCGATCAATCAATCTATTGCATCCCTGCAAGCCTGCTACAGGCGGAATATACACCCCGATATGAATATCTCGTGGGGCGCGTACGAGAGCCATATAGGCCACAGGGGAGATGGTGGCTGTTTCCGTTGCCACAACCCGTCTATGGAAGACGAAAACGGAAATTCGATCAATTTCGACTGTACTCTCTGCCATTCGATCCTCGCGGAGGAGAGCGATGAACCGTTCCAGTATCTCGCACCGGCCGATTCGACCGATCCATCGTACGAGATGCACCTCTATCTAAAGGAGGAATTCCTCCAGTCGATAAAGTAGCATATAGCCATCAACCGAGCTGATCTCACTGCGTGTAAGACATTCCTCCACTGTATCTTACGCCAATTCGCCTATGCCTCCCAAAGAATAAATGGACAAATATCATCTTTTTTGAAACAAATACCATACTTTTTTGTAGAGTATTATGTATGAATAAAAAGGATAAAATAGACCGATGAAGGTTACCGCTCTTGAAGAATATGGACTAAGGTGTATGGTCGAGCTTGCGAGGCGGTGGGATGACGATCGAGCTGTCACGATATCCGAGATCGCCGAAGCCGAGGGGATATCCGACGCAAACGCTGGGAAGCTTCTGCTGATTCTGCGAAAGACCGGACTTGTCGAGGCTGAACGAGGTAGGAACGGCGGGTATCGTCTAACCCGTAGTCCCGAATATATTCAGCTTAGCGAGATACTCGAAGCTCTCGGAGAGCCGGTCTACTCACAGGACCATTGCAGTCGGTTCGCATCCGATGATAACGGAAGCTGCGTTCATGCGGAGGACTGCGTAATCCGCGTTGTATGGCAGGATTTGCGATATCTCGTGGGATCGGTTTTGGAGGGAGTGAGTCTTCATACTCTCGCAGCGGGCAAATACCAGCGCCTTAAACCGGGAGTAACTAAGAAACGGTCGGATGAACTCCGTAAGAACAAGAGCTTAATTAACCATTTGGAGTTATAGAAGAGAGGTAGTCATGAGTGACATGGATTTGATATTTTCGCTCAAAGACGTTCGCGTCAAAGTTGAAGATAAGGAAGTTGTGAAGGGTGTTACACTCAATGTGCGCAGGGGGGAAAAGCACGCGATTATGGGACCGAACGGTTCCGGCAAATCGTCCCTTGCAAACGCACTCGCCGGTCATCCGGGATACGAGATTACCGGCGGTGAGGCACACATTCTGGGTGAAAACCTGCTTGAGATGGATGCCACCGAAAGATCGCTTGCGGGTCTTTTTCTCGCATTCCAGTATCCGCTTGCAATCCCCGGTGTGACCGTTGCAAATTTCCTCCGTGCTGCGGTAAAAGCGCGTGCGAATGGGGATGAATCCAGATTGAGGAATTTCCGCAAAGATCTGAAATCGAAATTCGAGTTGCTCGAGGTCGATCAGTCTTTTGCATCGAGATATGTGAATGAGGGATTCTCCGGTGGTGAAAAGAAACGCCTCGAAATCCTTCAAATGGCTATGCTGGAACCGAAAATCTCTATTTTGGACGAAACGGATTCCGGTCTTGATATAGATGCTCTAAAGGTAGTCTCAAACGGCATCAACAACGTTGCATCTAGCGAGAACGGGATTGTGCTGGTGACTCACTACCAGAGAATCCTGAATTATGTGAAACCCGATTATGTCCATGTCATGATGGATGGGCGTTTTGTCAGGTCCGGTGGTCCCGAGCTGGCTCACAGGCTCGAGGAAGAGGGATATGACAATATCCGCAATGAGAGTATAGAGACAGCGGGAGTATAATTATGGAAGAACAGGTCAAAAATCACGAAGATATATCGAGGATAGGCGACGATTACGCTGTCAAGTACGGTTTCAAAGACCCGGAGGAATATTTCCACAAGGGTCGGAAGGGTATCGATCATGAAGTTGTTGAGATGATATCCCGTATGAAAGACGAACCGGACTGGATGCGCAGGTTCCGGCATGACGCCCTCGATACGTTTCTGGCGAAGCCGATGCCTCGATGGGGGAATACGGAACTTCTGAACAGCATAGACTTCGACAATATCTACTACTATATACGCCCGATGGAAAAACAGGGCAGAAACTGGGATGAGGTTCCGGAGAACATCAAGAAGACATTCGACAAGCTCGGAATCCCCGAAGCTGAACGGAAATTTCTTGCCGGTGTTTCAGCGCAATACGAGTCCGAGGTTGTTTACCATTCGTTCAAGGAGGACCTTGAGAAACAGGGTGTGATATTCCTCGACATGGATACGGGTTTGAAGAAACACCCGGACATAGTCAGGAAGTATATCTCGACTGTAATCCCCGTTAATGACAACAAATTCGCTGCACTGAATTCTGCTGTCTGGTCGGGTGGATCGTTTATCTATGTCCCGCCGGGTCTTGATGTCAAGATTCCGCTTCAGGCATATTTTCGCATAAATGCCGAGAATATGGGACAGTTCGAGCGTACGCTGATTATCGCTGACAAGGGATCGCGCGTGCATTACATCGAGGGTTGTACAGCCCCAATCTACACGACCGATTCTCTTCACTCGGCAGTTGTCGAATTGATAGCTTTAGATGATGCCTACATCCGCTACACGACTATACAGAATTGGTCACACAACCTGTTTAATCTCGTCACCAAGCGGGCTATTGCTCACAAGAATGCGACGGTTGAATGGGTTGATGGCAATATCGGCTCGAAGCTGACGATGAAATACCCCTGTGTCTACCTCGTGGGTGAGGGTGCAAAGGGTGAGATTCTGTCGGTGGCATTCGCGGGACCGGGACAGCATCAGGATGCCGGTGCCAAAATGATTCATGCCGCTCCGAACACGAGTTCACGGATTACCTCGAAATCCATCTCCAAGGATGGCGGCAGGGCGACATACCGGGGCATGGTGAAAGCTCATAAAAATGCGCAGCACAGCAAGGTCTCTGTTGAGTGTGATGCTCTTCTGATTGATAATGCCGCCCGTACCGACACATATCCGACTATGGAGATTGACGCCGATCAGGTTTCGATCGAGCACGAGGCACGCGTATCCAAGGTAGCTGAAGAGCAGCTCTTCTATCTTACATCGAGAGGGCTGACCGAGGATGAAGCGAGGCTGATGATCGTAAACGGTTTCATCGAGCCGTTCACAAAGGAGCTTCCGATGGAGTATGCGGTCGAACTGAATAGGCTTATCGAACTCGAAATGGAAGGTTCAGTGGGTTAACCCTCGATTTTAGTGAGGATAGAATTATGGGAAATGTTGCAGTTGAATATAATGAGAAAAGATTTCGTAGGATGATTCCTACGGAACCCGAATGGTTCTACAAAATGCGCAGGGAGAGTTGGGAGAAATTTCTCAATACCCCGCTTCCGGATCGCGTTACGCACCTATGGCGATATACAAAACCGGAGAATTTCCTGATTTCGAATCCCGATCCGCTGATGAACTCAACGGTTCTGCCCGGTATCGGTGTGTCCCCAAACGGATACGATTGGCAGAGTGAATATTCCGCACGCGGAGTCGAACGGGAGGACTTCACCTCCGGGATCGTTATGACAGATCAACTCGCGGAAGCGGGGGTAATTATAAAAAACCTCCGCCATGCGGTAAACGAGAATGAGGATATAGTTGAGGGCTACCTCGGGAAGCTGGTGGGCAATGATTTCGGTAAATTTGAAGCGCTCAATCTCGCGCTGTGGAATACCGGATTTCTGCTCTACATACCGGACAACACAGTAATAGAAAAACCGATCCATCTAAGCCGGGTTCCGGTCGGGCAGGCAGCATCCTCGAGGCTGTTGGTGGTTGTTGGCAGGAATTGTCAGGCAACAGTGATAGATGACTACACGTCACCCTCAGAAAAAGCACCGGATATCTTCAACGGTGTAGTTGAACTATTCGTGAATGAGGCTTCGAACGTTCGCTATGTTTCTCTTCAGCGTCTCTCGGAGAACACGAAGATGTTCATGACCCAGCGGATGAGAGCCGAACAGCAGGCTAATGTCTACACGGTTTTCGGATCGTTCGGATCGAAGGTTGGTAAATTCGATGCCGGTTCGATTTTGAATGGTGCCGGAGCTGAGAGCCGGATGTATGGCATGGCATTCGGTTCGGAGAAACAGCATTTCGATCACCACACGGTACATCACCATACGCACGGTGAAACCTACTCGAATCTCGATGTCAAGGTAGTCCTCAAGGACAGGGCTGTATCAGCTTATACCGGGTTGATTCGAATCGAGGAGCACGCCGATGTTTCAGAAGCATATCAGGAGAACAGGAATCTTCTCCTCAACGAGAACACACAGGCGGATTCGATCCCGGAGCTTGAAATCCTGACCGATCAGGTCAGTTGTTCTCATGGCGCAACAGTCGGACCGATTGACCCTGAGATGATCTTCTATCTCAGAAGCCGGGGATACAGCATGGAAGAGGCTGTCAGAGCGATAGTAACCGGATTCGTTGAGCCTACGTTCAAGGAGGTACCGGAGGATCTTCGTGATAATCTCCGCAAAGCTGTCCTCGAAAAACTGGAGGCGGAGTAAGATGGTAGCAGAATATGCGAGAGTCTGCGCGATAGATGATATTCCCAATGGGACCGTTAAGGCATTTACGATTGGTGAGCATTCGATTCTGATTGCAAATCGGGATGGCGAATTTCACGCTATCGCCAATACATGCTCGCATGATGGCGGCGATTTAGGTGATGGGAAACTGGTTGACGGTCAGGTTGAATGCCCCCGTCACGGTGCACGGTTTGACATTAAAACCGGTGAAGCTGTACGCATGCCCGCTGTAGTCGGTGTTGACCGCTATGATGTCAAAGCCGAGGATGGAACAATACTCGTTGAGTTAGAAGAAGATTGAAGGGAAGTGTGAGAGAGGGATGACACTTGCAGCCGAGAAAATAAATACGTCGTTTGATCCTGAGGTCATACGGCGTGACTTTCCGATTCTTAATCGCAGAGTACACGGGAAACCGCTTGTTTATCTCGATAATGCGGCGACGACGCAGAAACCAAAACAGGTGATCGATGCAATCCGCAATTACTACGAGATATACAATGCAAACGTACATCGCGGTCTTCACACACTCGCCGAAGAATCGACGGAGGCATTCGAGAAGACCCGTGCGCGTATAGGCAGGTTTATCGGCGCAACCGACAGCTGTGAGATTATATACACTCGCGGCACGACGGAATCGATCAATCTTGTAGCATACTCATGGGGGCAGCATAACCTTCAGCCGGGTGACAATATCGTTCTGACAGAGATGGAGCATCACGCTAATCTCGTACCGTGGATTGCCCTATCAAAAACAACGGGTGCGGAACTCAGGTACATCCCGGTGGATGAGAATGGGTACCTTGTGCTCGATAAGATCGGCGAGATTATAGATGGCAAAACCAGATTGGTCACCGTTACGCAGATGTCGAATGTTCTCGGGACGATCAACCCGGTCAAGAAAATCTGCGAGATAGCACATGATCGCGGCGCTCTCTGTCTGGTGGATGCCGCGCAGAGTGCTCCACATATGAATGTTGATGTCAAAGATATCGACGCCGACTTCCTCGCCTTCTCCACTCATAAGATGCTCGGTCCAACCGGACTCGGAGTGCTGTATGGCAAAAAGGAGATTCTCTCGAAAATGGAACCGTTCAATTTCGGTGGCGAGATGATATCCGAAGTCCGGTACGACTCCGCCAAATGGAACGATCTGCCGTGGAAATTCGAGGGAGGCACTCCGAATATCGAGGCGGCGTACGCATTTCATCCGGCTATCGAATATCTCGATCAACTCGGAATGGATAATATCCGCGCTCATGAGATGGATATCACCGAGTATGCGATATCGAGGCTATCCGAACTCGATCATATTCGGATTTTTGGTCCGATGAATATCGAGGATCGGGGCGGAGCGGTGTCATTCACGGATACGGATATTCACCCGCACGATCTGGCTCAGGTACTCGATCAGAATGGAGTTGCGACAAGAGCGGGACATCACTGCGCCCAGCCGCTGCACCGGAAGTTCGGAGTCGGATCGACCACGCGAGCGAGCTTCTATATCTATAACACGAAAGAGGATGTTGACGCTTTGATAGACGCTATCAGGGGTGCGAGGAGGTTTTTCGGTTATGAGTGAGAATCTGGAGACTTTGTACCGCGAGGTTATAATGGATCATTTCAAGGATCCGCGCGGTAAGAAAAAGCTCGATGTTATCGATGTCAAAAATGAAGGCTACAATCCCGTATGCGGTGATGAGGTGGAAATCGAAGTCAAACTCGATGGTGAAGTTGTAAAAGATCTGTCGGTAAGCTGTGTCGGCTGTGCCATATCGGTAGCTTCCGGTTCGATGCTCTATGAGATCATCAAGGGTAAGACCGTAGATGAGGTCAAGAGAATTGCGGAAGTCGTCAAGGCTCTTCTGAAGGGGGAGGAATACGACGCTTCGGGAATCGATCTCGGTGACCTTGAAGTATTGGAGGGTGTCCGTCAATTCCCTGTTCGGGTTAAGTGTGCACTCCTGTCATGGGTGACGCTTGTCGAGACTCTCGATGCGGCCAAAAGCAAGCGTGAAGCAGAGCATACAACAACGGAGTAGTCTTATGTCTGTTAAAGACATTGTGATAAATTCACTAAAACCTGTTACTGACCCCGAAATAGGTCTGTCGATCGTTGACCTTGGATTGATATACGATGTCTATGCCGACGGTGACCGGGTCAATGTTCGCATGACCCTGACTACGGCCGCCTGCCCGTACGGTCCGGAGCTTGTCGATGCGGTAAGGCAGGCTGTTAAACGCCTTGAGGGTGTTGAGACAGTCGATATCGATGTTGTCTGGGATCCCCCCTGGAATCCCGAGGAGATGGCATCCGATTATGCCAGGGATGTTCTCGGTATCTGGTAGCTTAACCGTTCCGCCTGATGGGAACCTCTTTCAAAATTAGACAACTACAGCGCTGTCGGGAACCTTTTCCTGACAGCAAATGGACGTCCGGCAGAAAAGGATTCCTGCCGACACTGCAATGCAGCAGGCATATCTTATTTTTGAAATTCTCAAAAAATAGACTATCTTCAAACCGAAATTAGGGGTACAAAGCATGGTGCTGTTCAGGTATCCCTGAGTGTTTCGTCTGTTGAGTTGGTACATGCGGGAAAAACCATGCCACGATTTCTCAAATCAGTAATTGATGTCCGAAAGGGTGAGGTTGCACTCACTCTCCTGATGCTCTTCAATTACTACCTTATTCTTCTCAGCTATTATCTTCTCAAACCCGCGCGAGATTCGCTGTTTCTCGTCAAAGTTAGCCCGGAGCTTCTTCCGCTCGTGTTTATAATCACCGCCCTGGTTGCTGTTCCGGTGACGAGCCTCTATTCGCGTGCGAGCAAGAAGATGAAGCTGAACAGGGTGATGATCGGAACTCTCGCAATAATAATGGTGAATCTTGTTATTCTCCGGTGGCTGGTAAGACTCGATTCTCAGTGGGTATATTATCTGTTCTATACATGGGTCTCCATTTATGGCGCACTGACGACATCCCAGTTCTGGCTTCTCGCAAATGCCGTTTTCGATTCAGCGCAGGCCAAGAGGATATTCACACTAATCGGTCTTGCAGGTATTATCGGTGCATTCACCGGTGGTGAGGTTACGAACATACTTGTTACCGCATTCGATATTTCGACAGAGAATCTGCTATTTTTCTGCATTGGTATTCTCGGAGTAGTCTCATTGATCGTCCCGATTGTCTGGTCGAAACGCCCTCAGGATGAGGCGCGAAGGCAGAGAGTCCACCGTCACAGGTCTGGGGATGGGGAGGAGAAGATGGGGGATGTCATGCGAACCGTCTTTGCCTCCAGACATCTTCTACTGACGGTCGGTATAATTGCCATGACCATGATGGTGGCTTCCTTTGTTGATTATCAGTTCAAAACCGTATCCTACGAAGCTTTCTCCACCAAACAGGAGTTAACATCCTTCCTCGGTAAATTCTATGGTCGTCTCTCGCTTGCATCCCTGTTAATTCAACTCCTCTTCGCCAATCGACTCATTAAATGGCTTGGTGTCGGGGGGATTATATCGTTTCTACCCGCGAGCCTTCTCATCGGCTCGGTTGCTCTCTTCGCGCATCCCGGTCTCTTTGCAGCGGTTCTTTTAAGGGGTGCGGATGGTACATTCAAATATTCGGTTGATAAAACCGGACGCGAATTGCTTTTTTTGCCACTGTCACTTGAGGTCAAGAAAAAGACCAAGATGTTCATCGATCTATTCATTGACCGATGGTTCCGGGGGCTTGCCGGCGGGTTGCTTCTGCTGCTAACTCTCGTTATCAAGATAGATGTCAGGTATCTGAGTATAATTGTTATCGGTCTCCTGATGTTCTGGCTGTCCCTTGTTTTCCTGATGCGTCGAGAGTACGTTAACTCGTTCAGGAAGGCGCTTGAAAAACGCCAGATCGATCTCTCCGAACTCAGGACACACATTAATGATGGTCACTCCATCGACGCACTCATTGCATCCCTCGGAAGCAACAATCCCCGTCAGATAGTCTATGCTCTCGAGATGCTCAAGTCGGTTCGCAATGTGGAGCTGATATGGCCGATAAGACCGCTTCTTCAACATAAATCATCGGAGGTGCGGATCAAGGCACTCGAGGCACTCATACTGCATGGGGATACGACAATTGTGGATGATGTCGAGAAACTCGTTGAGGATGATGATCCTGATGTTCGATGCGAGGCGATCAATTTTCTTGCGGAGCACTCACCGGAGGGACGCACAAATATACTGAAGGATAGACTTGCATCCGATGATCCTCGTGTCAGAAATGATGTTATGGCGTGTATAGCCCGGCATGGTTCGGAAGATGAGCAGAATTTGTTTGATGAGGATTTTATTGAAGCCGTTCTAAATAACACCGAGCGTGAATCGGTGCAGGGTAGAATCCAGCTTGCTCGGATACTCGGGAAATCCGATCCTGACAGGTTTGGTCGGTATATCGACAGACTGATGAATGATGAATCCGAAGCTGTCGTAAATGCAGCTATTGAAAGTCTCGGTCTTCTGAAAGATGACAAACACATCTCGTGGCTTCTCGAAAAACTCGGCGAAAGGCATCACCGAGCTTCCGCACGTAAGGCTCTTGCAAATTATGGCGTGAATGTTCTTGAGACTCTGAGAGTACATCTCACCGACCGAAACATCCGATTCGTTATTCGTCAAAATATTCCCAGGGTGATCAGGGAGATACCGGATCAGAAATCGGTATCTGTTCTGACAGAGGCTATGAAGGTTGCCGATCCCGGATTGAAATATCATATCGTGAAGGGATTGAATCATCTTCGAATCCACAACAAGGACCTTCGGTTTAACACGGAAGCCCGCTCTGCGGTATTCATACAGGAGACTCGCAACTACTACGAAATCGCACAGATAATTCATCTGTCGGGTAAATACAATAGCGAGGATGGGGGGGTACGGCTGCTTCAACGTGCATTGATTGAGAAACAGAGACAGAATCTCGAGAGGATATTCCGGCTGTTGGGTCTGGTCTATCCACCGAATGATATGTATTTTGCGTATCGCGGTATAGTTAGCAGGGAAAAGACCGTTCATGCCAATGCAATTGAATTCCTCGATAATCTGCTCAAGAGCGATGTGAAGAAATACATATTTCCGATTCTCGATGATACGAGTACGGAGAATGTTCTGCACTCAGGCGAGGAGCTTTTCAATGTAAGATGGGACTCCCCGGTGGATGCATTGATGTATCTTCTCGAGGGGCGGGATTCGTGGCTTAAGGCTTGTGCGATCTATGCTGCGCGTGATTTAGACAATGAAAGAGTCCGGGAGACCATCTCGAAGTACAGAGATGATCCGAATCCGGTGGTTTCCGAAACCGCACGGAAGGTAACAGATGAATGGAAGGCTTGAACGGAACACCCCTGAGAATCCGGAAGTATAAAACCCGGCAGTGGAGGATAGGCAAATGCTGACAATAATAGAAAAGGTGATCTTCCTTCAGAACATCGATGTGTTCTCGGAGGTGCAGACCGAGCATCTGGCACTGCTGGCGTCCGTAGCCGAGGAGGTTACATATAAAGCCGGTGAGACGCTCTACGAGATCAACGATCCTCCCGATGCCCTGTATCTGGTGTTAACCGGTAGAGTCAGGCTTCACAGGGGAGAGGAGACTATTGCTGAGTCCGGTCCAAAGGAGGCTCTCGGTGTATGGGCGCTTTTCGATGATTCACCTCGTGTAGTCAGTGCAACCGTTCTCGAAGACTCAGAGCTTCTGCGGATAGATCATGAAGATTTCGTCGATCTGATGGCGGATCATGTTCAGATTGCGCAGGGAGTATTGAAGACTGTCGTAACAAGACTCAGAGGACTTGCGGGACGTGTTTCGTGATTTCAGAATATGGGGTATTGAAAGAGTTGGAGTCCTGTTGATATGACAAACGGTAACTTGAGGGATATGAACGGCGTGTATCATCGGATATTCCGGATGGCTCCCTATGCCATGCTCATTATTGATGCAGATGATTCAGCGATCCTTGAAATCAATGATCAGGCTGAAGAACTGACCGGTTTCAATTCTGTAGAAATCATTGGCATGAAATGCTGGGAGCTGTTCGCGCAGGATGGAATCGATCTCGTCAAGCGGCATCTCTATCAGGTAAAATCCGAGGGGACCGGAGAGAGTCGCCGGATGACTCTTCAACGGGTGGACGGAAGCACAGCTTTTGTGGAGGTCACAGCATCTACTATTGAGTTCGATGGGAAACAGCTAATTCAGGTGATCTGCCGAAGTGTGGAGCACAGTCACGGTGTCGAGGAACTCAAGAGCAGGATCGAGGGGATAACGAGTGAACTGAAGGAAAAACAGACTCAGATTATCCAGAACGATAAAATGGCAACACTTGGAAATCTCGTTGCCGGGGTTGCGCACGAGATCAATACGCCACTCGCTGCATTCAGAAGCAACACGGATATGTTCGCCCGCTCACTTGAAAAACTGCGTTCCGTTCTCGATACAGATATCCTGCCCGGCGGGATAGAAAATAACGAGAAGGTCGCCAAGCTGTTCGAAGCTGTCCAGCAACTCAACAGGATCAACACCGATGCCTCCGAGAGAATTGTCAAGATAGTGAATACCCTGAGGAAATTCGCCCGCCTCGATGAGGACCAGATGGTCAGCGTCGACATTCACGAGGGAATAGAGAGCACACTGACACTGGTGCATCATGAGATAAAGAGACGAATTACTGTTGAAAAAGAGTATGGGGATATCCCTGAGGTCGAGTGCTATCCGAACCAACTGAATCAGGTATTCCTGAACATAATCGTAAATGCGATACAGGCAATTGAAGGCGAGGGGACAATACGGATAAAGACCTACACGGAAGACAACAATGCCGTAGTGGAGATATCCGATACAGGTCATGGCATTCCGGAGGAAATCCTCGCAAGAGTCTTTGAATCGGGGTTTACAACCAAGGGTTCCGGAGTCGGAACCGGTCTGGGGCTTTCGATTGTCCACGAGATCATCCTGAAACACAACGGTCGGATTGAGGTCGATACCGAAGTCGGCAGGGGAACAACCTTCAAAATTGTGATACCGATAGATAGAAATTGATGTTTTGCAGGATGAACCCGTATTCTCCCGAAACATTCCAGCCGTCAACCGGATTATAGAATGAAATAGAGCTTGAATACAAAGCCTGTTTGGCATTACATTAACTACATCTGCGTTATAAACAGGCTTGCTCTGTATGTGTCAACAAAACGATACGGATATCGAACGGAGACAACAATGACAGATACTAACGATATATCAACAATCGTAATAGTGGATGATGAGGAAATGGTCCTGACGAGTCTCAGTTCATTTCTCGAACTCGAGACCGACTACAGTGTGAAGACCTTTACCTCCGTCAGTGAAGCTCTGGGTTATATTACCAATAATGAGGTTAATCTTGTTATCTCCGATTACCTGATGCCTGAAATGGATGGCATCAGTTTCCTTGCGAAAGTCAAGGAGATCAAACCCGACATACCGAGGATTATCCTGACCGGATATGCAGACAAGGAAAACGCGATCAAGGCGATAAACGATGTTGGATTGTTCCAGTACATCGAGAAACCGTGGGATAATGATAATCTTCTAATTGTCCTGCGAAATGGTCTCGAACGTCAACAGTTGATGAAAAGGCTCAACGAGAAAATCGTGGAGATAAACAAAGCCTACTCGGATCTTCAGGGATTGCAGAAAGACATATTGAAGACATTCGTTTAATTACCCGGATCAGAAGTGGAATGAATACCTGAATATCATCTGCGGGCTTGCCCCCGCAGTTTTATTTTGTGCCGTATCGGATTCATCAAGCAGCGAGAAAAACAACTCGGCAACAACCCACCCGACCAGACTCCCGATAACAACATCACTCAGATAATGCTGGTAGGCGTGTATGCGAGACCATCCCACGAATGACGCCCAGCTAAAGAGTACAGCGGGAGGGACCCATCTGTAGTCTCGATATTCACCCGGAGACATCTCGCGACGCATGATCGACCTTATCCGTTTATTAAGATAGACGGTTGAGAAGAAGGCGGATGAGGCGTGCCCGGAAAAAAACGAAACGTGATCCTCAGCAAAGTCTTCCGTGTTTCTCAGAGCTGCAAGTTCCGGATCGACGTGCATGTATGGTCTCGGTCTTGCAATCAACCCCTTGAAAATACTCGTTACGCCCATTGTAGCGGCAAGTCCGGAGGTATAGAC
>Ga0272443_10002555_pt1 | contig 22985 bp, 34 predicted proteins | sample SSMAcet12_FD_193581 | JGI IMG/M metagenome (GOLD analysis project Ga0272443, IMG submission 193581) | Marine sediment archaeal communities from Little Sippewissett salt marsh, Falmouth, MA, United States - SSM-Acet-12 | ecosystem: Environmental > Aquatic > Marine > Wetlands > Sediment ...
CTCTTGCTGCAGCCTCCTGAAATTTCCTACCTTGAATAACCTCCATACATACACAGGCAAATCTAGTGGAATCAGTAGTTGAAAGTATCTTCGCTATCCCAAAACTACAGTTATCGCTGGTACGGGCAGCATCCACAAAAAGTATATAAGCCGAATTGGTATCCCCTACTATCTCATAACGAACTTTCTGTGAGTAATCAATTGCATTAACAACAATATTCGCAGGAAAGAATCCGCCAGATTCTGAAGGAAATATAGTATTGTATTCCATGTTAAATTCCATGGAAGACATCTTCTCCTTAGCCATCGCAATAGACTCTAAAGACATAAAACCTTCCGGTATCATCTTGTAAGATAATTTATAAACCGCATACATCTGCCACAGTTCTCCTTGAAGGTCATCCCCCTTGACCTTCTCTCGAATGATACGTACATGGTTTTTCAGCATCTTAAACAAGTGGTTAAATTGATAGTAAGCAGTAGACGCACCAATAACAAAGTTACGAGTAAGTTCGTTCGCAATGTTTTCTGCCCCTTCCTGTTGAGACTTGCCCTCTATAGCCAACCTCTTCTGTAAAGCTACAAGCTTTGCATTATAAATTGGATTTTGTTTAGTTGCAGTCATACCTATAATAACAACGTTCAGAATATCTTCAGGTATTTGCGCCAACTCATCAAGAACCAAATAATAAAAACGAGCACCACGAATCTTTTCACCATCGCCCAACGGCAACGCCTGTATCTCGGAACCGTTATTCAAATTGAAATAACACATATCAGTTCCTCTCACCGGCGGCTTTATAGACATAGACTGAAGGATAGGCGCTTTGTTATAGATACGTTCAATCTCAGCAAATATCATTTTACTTTGGCGATAGGAAGCAGCTATCAAACCAACTCTCTGATTTGAATAAAGTACTGCACGTAACACAGACAGTAGGGCTAACATAAAAGTCTTACCAGCACCACGAGTAAGCACAAATAAAGAAAATGGAAAATTCCAAGCAATTAAAAGCGCAAGCCGTTGAAAGGGTAACATCTCTATCCCTAACAATATTTCTGCCGCTCGGTCCGGACGTATTCTAAAATACTGGATCATCCGACGTTCAGCAGAAGATAGTTCTGCTCGTTTGTTAGGGTCCGTAATTTCAGCCACTACTTGGTCTCCAGTACCTTAATTCCTTTATTTGTAATTTTATTTAACTTGGACTCGCTCATGCCCATAAGCAATGCAGACTCCTGTCCTGAAATCTCTTCTTCCCCAGAAACTTCCTCGCCCATACGCTTACGTAATTTATCCATATACCCAAGAAGCTCAATGTTGTCATTCTTGTCTGCCTCAGCCATCATCTTCCGTACTTCCTCACGGTCAAACAATGCCACAATTTCAGCCAGAGAGTTTTTATCATAATCCTTCTCTGTTTTCCTGGACCTCCTGGACAGCTTCAGACTATCCTGAAATTTCTTCATACGAGTTACAGACTCGTTATACTGCTTCATATAACTTTGAAAAAAGGCATCCCCAGTCCGCAAGCCTTTATTCTTTTCAAAGATACTCTGCTGGATCATAATCTCCCGAATCAAAGCGATCAGGTCATCAAAATCTTCAGCAATATTAAAGTCATATTGATGCTCTCGCATATACCTTAGCCAGTGAGCTATGAACTCCTTCCACTCCATTTCGGTGAACCCACGCTTTAAAATAACGAACTTGTCTAAGAATTTATCTCTCTCGTCCGGATCATCAAACAAAGAGCCAGGTATAAACTGCTCTATGTCTTTTCCCATGTATTTCTTGAGAGCTTCTTTCTCACGCTCCAATTGCTGAAGCTGATACTTCACGTCTGTAGCGCGGTTAACTTTGGAAACAGCTTCAGAAGTTTCCTCCTGATCACTCTCCTTATTACCCGGAGGAGGCGGGGCACTTTCGGGAATAGGGGGAGCCTTTTGTACCTCAGGAGGCGGAGGGGCACTTTGCTCTTCTTCAAACTCATTATCCCCACCCTCCTCTACTAACTCCCCAAAAGCATCTTCATAGCTGCATTTCTTTTTGTAGAGACCCTTGCGCTGGCGGAACCTCTTAATCGAGTGCCTACTGTCTAAACCTAACTTATCCGCTATCTCCTGGTCCGACATGCGAATATAGTTAGTAAGGATATAAGCCTCTTCCTCCGGTTTAAGTACTGATTTAAACTTACCATCCTCTAAATCCCTACCCTGAGCTCTTAACATCTTCCCTCCCATACACAGAGATTATCTCAATGGTTCGTGGGTATGAACACTCAATACCCCTCGTACCATCTTCCTGAGTCTCAGTAAATTTAATAAACATACGACACTCATTTTTACAAAAATCAACAGTTGTAACACCCCGCTGGCCTCTTGAGATAGGACAATTAACTATCTCTTTACCGGTGAGCCTTTTAGGGACAGCAACCCCCTCATTCTCCTTCATCGATAAGCCCCTTAATTAGACAACCCTTAGCTACAGAGTGTAATGGGGATTGCCCTTGTATAACATCCCCTATTTCAATTTTGTCACCTTTTAGATTAGAAAAGTTTGCTCTTTGAACATACTCTCTAAACAAATCAATAAACCCATCAGGCGCAACAGTGCCCCCACTAATCACAATAGGTATGGGTTTAGGAAATCTCCGTTTAATAGAACCGAAAGCTCTTTCCAGATACATAATAGCATACTTGATCAGCTCTCTGTAATAGACCATCAACGCCTGCTGTATACCAGAATCATATTTAGTATGGAGATTGAACTCCTCCTTTGATTCCTTAACACCACATACCACTGCAGCGGTCTCATCGAGAGCTTGGGCCGCAGACTGGTCAATCCAATCGCCTCCACGGCCAATGGCAAAAGTTAATTCCGGTATAGGTACTGACAGCCAGGTAGCACAGACATTACACATTCCTGCCCCCCAGGACATACCTATGCCACTAAACTGATAATCTTTCAACTCGCTGTATATGACAGATAACGCCTCATTAATAGGTACTGGTTCATACCCTAAGTGGCGAAGAATGCTCGCAAGACTTTCTCTGTGGTAAACCAATGCATTCTGTCTCTGCGTATCATCTACTGTATCCGCAGGAATAGAATACACTACTTTCTCGCCTTGCTCTCCTTTACCTAAAACGGCCCCCATGATCTGTGTCAATATGAGAAGCGCATCTTTCTCTCTCGGAGATATATACCCACGGGCTAAGGGCCTCCTGGCTTCCCTGCTGAAAACCTCAGCAAACTCCATAGCCTTATTGCCTATAACATACAGGTTACCATTCATCTTAACGTAGTTCACTTCACTCTGGTTTAACATGTTCTTTGTGAACTCACCGGGAGGTACTTCAAAAAAAGCATCCCTCTCACTTCTGACGACCTGTATGCCATCATCCTTCTGCTCCATGCAGGTTATAAAGGCTGTGCCTATGTCTAATCCTTTCATATTTTATTCCTTATCCTTTTGTTGTTTTAAAGCTTTAACAGTTTCACCCATCCCCTTCTGAAGAGTTATATTCTCTTCCGGAACCAAATTAGATTCAATATCCAAACCACTAAGATCCACATCTGGAACTATGACAGGAATATCTAAATCTACAGGCCTGTCCTCTGACATATCTCGCGTAAATACTTCCCTGCGAGATATCCCGGCTACTGGTAAAAAAGACAATGACTCTACCGCTTTCCATAACTTTCTACCTGTATAAAAAACCACACCGGCCAGAATCAACGTACATAAGATAATAACCAATGGTATCATCAATAATCAACTCCTGGCAAATCTGGCAATACCTTCAGTTTAAAATGACCTACAGTCAATACCTTATAGTCATTATAAATTAAGGTAATCTCACCTAGCCAGCCTCCACGTACCAACTCCCCTGATTGAAACTGATACTTGATGTGACCGTCTGCAGGATCTCCTACTATCTCACAGTTCCCTACAAACAGATTGTCTGCAGCATCAAAATTCTTAGCTACCTTGATAGCTACATTCGCTACATCTGTCAGGTCTATGGGCTGGGGATCGGTAGTATCCCCATCATCCAGAGTAATATCTAACTCCGGTTTGGTGTCATTTGCATAAAATTCTAGTGTTGCATATTTAGCCACTTCATCCTCCTTAGTTATTACAGCCGCAGCTGAGACTTAAAGCGGTCTTACCATTTGCTGCAGCCAGTCTCACAGTCTTTTGAGACACGTTCATCGTAACCGCTTCACTGCGTACCCTGGGAGTAATGCCTCCTATGGACTTCATACTCATCCGAACAGCAGAGTGTATAACGCGAAAAGAAATCCTGTCAACATCTTTTATACTCAGGTCCCCCGGTACTACTGTACCATCCTGCAACCGTACTTCCTGAACTATCCTCTCCCGGACCCCAGTAACATAACCGCTTGTAGCAAGAGGTATACTCTGCTCTCGAGCATTATAATAACTCATGATCTTGATTCCTCCATTTTACTCACAGTCTCATCAGAGTTATAATCAAAATCCAACTCCTTACTACTATGAGAGTCTGAAAAGTCATTCGTTCTAGTCTTTTTTATAATTACCTTCTTAACAGACTTATTAGCATTGTACTCAGTAAACTCCCTTTGCTCAATCTCTTCATTACGAACCTGAATCTTCTCAGGAGCAAACCTGACTTCATCAATATCAAAAATAATAACATACTCACCGACTGCTATGAGTAGGGTCTGAACGTCTAAAGCAAAAAAGCCTTTACCATACTCTACCATGCCGGTATTTCTACGAGAAACCGCAACTGTCTTGTCCTGATTATAAATAGTATAGTACACATCAGAACCCTCCATCCCTGCGGGAAACTGCGCAGTAACTATCTTTTCAGAATCACCTAATAAAAACTCAGCCAATTACAGCCCTCCCTTTCATGGCTTTAGCAGCACCATTTTCAAAAAAACTAATACGAACATGCTCATTGTTAACACGCTCTACCTTGGCCTGGATCTTTTTCCCACTTTCATCCCATATAGTAACAGAAACTTCCCGTTTCCATTTGTGATAAATATCCCACACGGCTGCTGCTGTGGTTTGCTTATGTTCCCAAGGCTCATAGAGCTGTATCGCCATTTTAATTCACTTTATTGTCAGTTTTATGATCCTGTACTGCCTTCCACGATTTAATACCGATCACACCAGTAGTAAATAGTAAAAAATCTGTACCGTCCAAAGTTATTTTACCTAAAGACCAAAGCACAAGAACTATGCCCCAGGTAAAAAAAGAAGCACTAACTAATTTAGTAACCAGCTGCTGAAGTCTCATCACCATTACTTTTCCAAATTTAATTTCATCTTCCATACCTTACCCCTTTGTAGTAAATTTAATAATAAGATTGTCAGGCAGAGCTTTACATAAACGACACCTGACAGGAGGTTTCCTCTCTTCCCCTTCATACCCACAAATTCTGCAAATATATTTATACATTTACTTTCTTCCTAACTTTACTCAGACTATCGTGTACGTTGTTTATAGACCCTACAATCTCTTCAATTTTCTTATAGTCGAAAGGCTTCGTTATAACAATAAACCTGTTCTTAACTGCTACACCCAGTACATCCATACTCATCCCTCTGATAAATATAACCACATGTTGAGCTTTTAAACCTTTTAGAACGTCACGAGGTCTAGCTTTTATAAAATCAAAATCAATAAAGGCTATCTTAAACACCTTGTCTTTATTTTTAGAAAGCTGGGAAACAGACTTGTACCCATGCAAAACCATATTCTTATCAACTCTTTTAATTACTCTAGCTAAAGCAGTCTGGTAAGCCTCAAGTTTATTATCCCCTTCTGTAAAAATAAAACTATCATGAGTGCTTACATTTGATAGCCCGTTTAAGTCTTTACTTATAAATTTCCTTAGGTTGTCCTTAACGTTATGGTATAGATCCTTGTTCAACTGAACAAACTCCTCATTAATCTGTCTTAAGGCAACTGATAATTCCAAAAAATACCCCTTTACCCTATCTCCGCTAACTTAGCCAATACTTTGAATAGGATGTTCACCAATAAACCTACAGTACCAGCGCCTGCCGCAAGAAGAACCCATGTTAAAACCATTTTAGCCCCGACCCACTTTTTCTTTCCGGAGTAAGACCTGTAAGCTGCTGTAATTAATTCCGACAGAACAAAATCAACATCATCCTTACGGATATGTACTTTAGGATTATCGATTACTCGATCTATGGCATTCGCTATAACCCCTAATACAAACGCTGCAGACTTATAATTCTTCTTTATTGTCTCTTTACACTCAAGCAATTCAGGATCGTCATCTGCCACAACTCCTAATAAAGCCTCAAGTTTTTCATGCTGTTCTGACAATATAATTGCCATTTGAGAAAAACCTTTATGGTCTTTACCAATCTGCTGATGGGATTCTTGAAACATATTCAGAAATCGCATTATCTCGTCCACAGGAAGTTTATTAACCTCTCTTATCATCTCCCTAACCTCAGTAGCCATTGCTCCGGTATTTTGAGAGATAAGCAAATTCATTGCTTTTACATTTTCAAGAATAAGCTGTAAAGTCTGAATTAATTGGCTAACAGAGACTGTTGGGCCCTGCTTTTTAATACTGTCCACTTACCCTCCCCCTAAACTTTAAATGTAACAAGCCTTAAGTAATAACGTAATAATTTATCTGGCTTCTCTTCTTCATACATATAAAAACGAATTACATCACCTAACCACAAAGCAAAAGGCATCAGCATAAAAAACCCTATACCGTGTGTAAGTGATATCTGCCCTAAAAGATTTATTGGGGAACTACTATAATCCCAAACTCCAAGCTTTAACCAGAGATTAAGGATAGCACCTGTAGATAACTCCATTGCCCAGACAAAAAGTAGTCCTAGCAAACTTACCACAAATACAGGCAACTTATGAGACCACCGCCACTCTGTCATTTGATCTGCAAACAGACCACAAATACCTCCCACCAGAGTCATCCACAACGTGGACCACCCGGCCAGGGTCCAATAACCGATTGTCATGTCCCCTACCTCCATACCAATCAGTGATCCACTGATAAGCCCTCGAGATAGTAAAGACTCAATCCAGTTAAACATAATACCAAACACTAATATCAATACTAATTTCTTTGGCCACTTTCTCATACAAGCCTCCCTTCTTTCTTTTGTTTTTTAATTATCTCCTGCTGCACTGTAAGTAGTTTACCTTTAGGCAGTTTAGCCAACTTACATTTATCAACACTCTTCTCTGTCTTTTCAGTGCCAGTGTTGTCCCTCGTTATTACAGTTACTTTATCTTTTACCATAATTAATCCTCATAAAATAACAACGTATAAACCACATCAATATCAGTATCCCCAAAAGAAGCATATGAAGCCCTCATAAAAAGACCTTGATATATGGGATCCCCATGAATTGAAGACGGTTCATAAGTACACATGTACCCATCACTTTTATTACCTTTCTTAACATAGGATGTACGCACAAACTTTTCAAGTAGTAAAACATCTACCCCTGGCGTAAGACCTAATAACTGAAAATAGGATAACCCTGATTCCGGTTCTATCAGTACACCATTCTTATCTATCACAGAAAATTCCATATAATCATTCTCGTGAACATCATCCACATTAATAACGTAACGTCTGCCCCCCGATATACGAAGTTCTGTAGTGACTTCAACATCGTGAAAAGTCTGTTCTCCAGCAACAGCTACAAACTTATAATCTTGACGAATCTGAACCATTCCTAAATTAGGGAACGTCTGAGTAATTATCAAATCACCATTAGAATCCCTCTTCTCCCCTTGAAGAGTTACAGGCCTAGAAGCACCAAAGTTATAAACTTTTCTTGAATATTTACTCATAAAAATACCTCATTACACATTAGTGACCAACCATATAACCTGGCATTGCCCGTAAGTACTGCTTTTAAATGACACTGAGTCCCAGAACCTGATGTAAACGCTGTTCGCTCCCCCTCTATGCTAGGTGGCACACTCTGCCACGTCGATTTTCCATCCCTGGAAACATAGACATTCAATGTACCAGCCCCTAACTCGGCTTGCCACATAACAATAAAATCAGTAGGAACATCTTCAGCCACTTCCTCAGCGGAAATAATAATAGCACTTCCAGATCCAGCTGGCACACTGTAGCCAAGACTAACTTCTGTAACTATGCTGGATGAATTGGTAGTACCACCAGTCCAAGAAACCTCATACTGAAACCACTGCTGTTCCGTAATACCCGATAAATTATTTCCTGCCCCGGTTGGATCTGTGTAATATCCGCTCCAAGAAGCTGATGCCAACCCACCTTCTGTAGCGGCAAAACGAACACGCACCCGAACCGTATCTCCTCCGTTCTCAACTGTCCAGTACAGCAGATCTAATGATTCAGGTGTTTGACCCAAATTAATAGCCCTACTTATAAAAGTTCCGGTTTGCTCATAAGTTGATTCTGCTTCTATCTCAAGTTGATCAAGATAAATTGTTTCCTGAATAGCCGGTGTTAATAATGTAAAATGTAAACTATCTCCTATCTCATTTCCGCCCCAATAATACTTCCACGTCCACTCATCCATATTGATATGAACATCCCAACCAAGAGTTAATTCAGTTCCAGATTGTATTAATACTGAATATACATTTCCTGGTACTAAATTAAAAGCATTGTCTAATGTAAGTACATATTCCGCCCACGTTCCTGATGCACTGGCAGGATCTAAAGAGGCTACCCCTAAAGTAGTTCCAAAGACATTAGCAACAGCCACATTAAGAGGTGCTGATGGTTGAGAGTTCTCCCACCTAACCCTTAATTTTATACGCTGACATTCTACACTAGACGCTACTTGAAAATCTTGCCTTATATCTTTAGACTGATTAACCTCATCATGGTCATTGTCTAAATCTCCGATCCTCTCAAGAATAACCTGACCAGTAGATTGTTCTTCAAATTGAATCGTAACATATCTGACAGCACTCTCATCTATTGAGGGAAATGCTGCCGTAAGGTCTTTTGTGCATTTCTGATAAACACCTGCTTGTTCACACGCCTCCCCTGCATATTCGTAAGTATTACTTGATGTATCCTCAAGGATTACTACTCCATTTATAGCGCCATCAGATAGTTTAAGAAAATACAAGCTTAACTCAGAGTAAGCAGACATATCTACTCCGCCTACTCCAAGGTCAATAATAACTGTGCCTGTCTCTGTCAGGGAAGAAGCACTGAAATCTATTGCAACAACAAGAGAATTAGAACCTTCATAAACTTTTCCCGGTGCAGAAGATTGTGCCAATGTAATTTTGCTGGGAGTGTCCGTTAAGACATTTGATATATTCTCGAAATCCTCAATTACAGTAACAACTCCTTCTATTGTTTTCTCTTTACGAATTGCACCGTCTCCACCAACATCATCAAAAGATTCTGTATTTACGTGCGAACCATCATCGAAATTAGATTTTGTAGTATCCTTTGCTTCAAGAGAACCCCCTTCCACCAAAGAAACATACCCCTCGTCTTCGTTTACATGATAATTAGATGACTCAGAATCCATCAAATCATCACTATTAAAAGAGTCTACAAAAAAAGAAAGATCCGGATCTACTTCCGTTTGCTTGAGAGCATGTATCTCAAGTGCATTAATAGCTATATTGTTCTGTGCGACTTCAACATCTTTCTCAATAACTTCAGTTTCCTCATCAAGATCCTGCTGTGAAATGCCTGTGAGCACATCTATAGAATCTTGTTTGGAAAGCTGGTCAACTCCGTTATAACTTAGGATTAGAGTATCTGCGTTAATTAAATCTACGAGATCGTCACTGCCTTGTATCCGCGACATCTCAAACGGATCTGGCATAAGCTGGTAGTTTGATGACCCAGGAACCTCAATGCCTCCCAGGTCATCAATACTTACCGGCGAACCAGTTAGGTTAATGACGTACAGGTCCACCTATTACTACCTTATGGTCTGTAGGCAAAAATAATGGTACAGGTAGGATAGTCAATATTACCTGAAGTAGGATTGGCTCTCACAATGGGAACCTGACCCGCTGTGAAGTCTATATCAAGGGTCATGTCATGGCCACCAACCGCCGCAGTAACAGTAAGACGAGTAGTCCAGGTAGAACCACCCTTAACATCTGTCTGATACTGCGCTGTCTGTGCATTAGTAGAGTCTGCTGTTATGCCAACAAGCGTAGCGTTTTGTGGCAACCTGAACCCGCCTTTCTTACCGGGAATACTTCCGAGATAATCAAGTACTGTTCTGCCCAGGTTATTACCATTGAAACCAAACGTAACCGCAACGCGCTCAACAGATAACCATTTGCTGCGGGTACCATCATAGGCATACAGCTTCCCACCAATATAAGTCAGCTGACCAGCTGCCAGATTACTGGAAGGAGCCGCACTCTGCTGCGTTAACTCAATGGGAGCAGAAGAAGCTGCAGTACCGTCAAGTTTAACAGGACCGTTTGTATTATCAATATTAACGGTGGCGCCATCTTCATATGCTTCGTCAAGGGATTTTGTACCATCAACATCAACGTCAAACCGGAATACCCAAGAATTAGAGGGAGTCTTCGTAGCGCCATTATACACGTAACCCGCTTGCTTTCCGTCACCATTATCACGGACGGTAACTTCATAACCTTCAACCGGATCAGTGTCGTCCCATGAAGCACCATTCCACTCAAGAATACTTTCATCGGCGTCGTTAAGGTCAACAACACGAAAACCGGTGCTGATTGCTCCTTGATCTGCCCAGCCAGAACCGACTGTCTTCCAGAGATGCTGGCTATCATCGACATACCAGTAGGCATTATTAGCTGCCGCATCCCCAGGTTCGCTAGGAGGAGAGGATGCCTCAGTCTCAAGTACTCGATAACTTACAGGAGCATACTGCCCTGCAGTGTTATTCGTGGGTTTGTTAGTAATGCGATCCCAGTCAACTTGCTTCTTCCCTGAAGACTCACCCTCAAAGAAAGCATCAAGCTCTGTCTCGGTATAGTACCTACCATCGTGATCACCACTTGCATTGTGAGTGCCGAGGTCAACACGCTCATCATCAATTTGGCTGGTAGCGGCATTAATACGGCTTACAACAGAGTTCGCCGTAAAATCATCCATATCAACACCATGCGGGTTACCGTCCGTTACTCCCTTGTGATCTGACTGCGTGAAGGTAGATAATATTTCCTGAACCTGTGCTTGGGTTAAGTTAGACCAAGATCCTCCCCCCAAGAGAGAGAACTGCACATTGGAAAAACCTGCACCATCGACAAGAGCTTTTAACTCCTTTGAATCCGCAAGACGTGAGTAACCAAACTCGTCAGTAAGGTTACGCTCCTCTGAACTCGGAGTACCTGCCGTTAGTTCAAGACCTAAATCGTCTATAGCGACGACAGCACCACTGTTATTTCTTATCCATAAGACTGGATTTGCCATAATAATCTCCTTACTTTGGAATTATAATTGCATCGATATTTGGATTACTCACTACACCGGAAGAAACTTCCATTTTGCAGGAAACTGCCTGCCCGGCATCAACTGGTATATAAAAAAAAGAATGCTTACCATTCTCACCAGCTAAAGTAATACTCGCTATCTCTGTGCGACTCCCTGTCCCTGACCTTTTATAAATTCGGAAAATTGCTTGACAGTCATTGGCAGCTTGAACTGCCAGACATATTAAAACACCGTCGAACCATAACCGGTGACCGGTGATCTTTGAAACTATTTCACCCCCGTTTAAACGAAGCCATTGCGATTTCAGATTAGGGCCTTGCATCCCAAAATTAAATCTACTACCGGCAGAAAAAGATATAGGCCGCCACTTCTCAGGCTGGGTAGTATCCCCTGTCCCATCAATGCACCTATACAAACCTCCCAGAGTGATATGCTCAACAACCCTACCAGCCCTGGAATCCGCCGGGAAATCAGTGACCTTCTCGTGTACAAAGCCGACAACTTCGTTTTGGTGGAGATTATGTTTTTCATCATAACTATCCAAAAACATCCACCTGTGTGTATAATTCTCTTCTTTATATTATATCCTGCAAAAACAGTAATGTCAACGGAGACAGTGTGGCGGAAAAGTTTGCAGGAACAAATTTAGGACTGTTTAAAAAATGATTTACATCAGAAATTAACGGATTTCAGCAGCCCCAACCGCCCGCAACGCGGGCTACAACAGGGCCGAACGTAGTGAGCCCCTGTTGGTAGTGTAGACCATATGATCAGTATTCAATGTGATGGTGTTGTATCACCACACCATGATCCAGATCAATTCTACCCTATATAGTATGGCACTGAAACGCTACCAGTTCCGAAAGCGCAAAAATCGAGGGTTTTGAAGTGTATTTGCCGTTTTTGAATTTCAGTAGTGTCATTCTGACCCAAAGTAGTGACAGATCTGTCACTACTTTTTAAGGGTAATAAGCGTTGTCATAATAAAAGTAGTGACAGATTTGTCACTACTTTTATTACATATTTCTCATTTTATCTATGAAAGAGAGGGCATTTATACGGTATTCTTGAGCTGCTTTTTCCACAGTTAAACCGGTTTTAGAAAGAGTGATTGTCATTTTAATGTCATAAAATTCCGGTGGTAAATAATCGTGATTATGTAAATATTCTGACAGCCAGGTGATAATATTTAGAGTTTGTTTAAAATCTAAAGGAGGGTGAATATCTTTACTTTTGTAGTAGTTTATCGTACAATACAGCCGAGCAAGGGGGTTTATATTGCCGGAGATGTCCCTGCAGTTTAAATATCTGGTATGGTCAGGATTTGTTAAACACGCTACACAGGCTGGATTAGTTTCTTTTTTAAGTGTGAATCCACACATAAATAATACGTCTTCTAATAGGTCTTTTTTATCACTTGGTGTCATATTAAATTATACAATGTGTTCAGAAAAAGTTCTCAGGTTTTTAACGATTTTGTAGATATATTAATAGGGAGGGAAAATAGAATGAAGAGAGAATTAGGGGCTTGCTTTATACACCCTAAAGACCAGTGTGTATATCATAGTAAGTTCTTTAAATCTTTAACATTTTATGGTAAAATGGTTTTAGGGATGGGCGCAATATTAATTGTTTTAATGGTGCTCCTTTCCTTTAAAATCTGGTGGCTGAATAACTGACCAGAGTAGGTAAAGCACTGGCACGGGCACTGCAGTATCAGGCGGGTTGAAGAGTCGCTTAGCGTCTTGGACTGCTCCCTGCAGTTTAAAACTGAAAAGACCCAAACCAGGTTGTTACCAGAGGGTTGAGGTAAAGTGCCGTTCTATGCGGTTGGCCAACCTTATAGATAGCGGGCAGCAGTCTTAAATTGTCGTGTTACTCTGAGGCTGCTTGGGGGTAGAAACCCTTCGCCAACAGGATTACCTGTTAAGAAGACGGTATGTAGCTAATACTGTCTTGGCGTGACTGAATACTAACCTCTGGAAAGCTTGTGGGTAAATACTACTCCCACCCAGTTTTTATGCTTGGCAGGCAGCGCGGGCTGCAGCTCCCCCTCCCGACTTAGTGAGGTAGCTGGCAAGTCAGGAGCTTGTATTTTACAGTTCTCTTACTTTTTTCAAGGACTGTAAATACTATCGGGGTTCGACTCCCCGGCCAAGCAATGTTTGATACTAGGCGGGCTACATCCCCAGACAGCAGAGTATCAGACGTTTGTCCTCGGTCCGAACCGTTTGAGACGTGCCAATAGGCCCAACACTCTAACGGATTCGGGCTTCGGACGAAGGTAAGGATAAGGATGGATAAGACATATTTTGAGATCCTCTTAGAGGAACAGCCTTATTTTAAAGAAGCTTTGTATGACTTAGTAGATAAGGCTGGTAAAGAAAATCTAGAAGTTGAATACGCTGAGACATTCGCTGAAAATGTTTATAAGCTTTATCCCAGTATTGGCAAACTATTTTACATAGATCCTGCAAAAGATACTTCAACGGCCCGAGAATTACAAGGGACCACTCTCAACATCTTTTATCAAGTTTATCATTTTTTAAAATTTGGTAAAAAAGTATTCCGGCTGACAGATAACCTGGTAGAAAATCTTATGGCAACAGAAATGGGTAAAGTGCCTGCGGACTTAATTCGTATGCCGTTTGGTACAATATATTTTAGTATAGGCGAACAGCATATACAAATCTTAGACCCGCGTACAGGATATCATCGTGTTACCGGCATATTTGTAACTACAAAAGATATCAATCAAAATTTAACTCTCTTACGTTTTCTTGCTTGTGGTAAAGCTAATAAAGCCTCTAAACACACTTTGGATGATTCTGTATATTTCTTTCAAATAATGTTGGATAGAACTAAACCGTTAGAGGAAGCAGTATCTGTTACAGGGGATCCTATTGAATATTCAGATGAAGTAGTTAAATCTTATTACACTCAAATAAAAACTATCTGCCATTTTATATTTAATGTGCTTTTATATATAACATCTAAGGAATTCCGGACAGATTTTGCATATAGACATGCACCATCTATAGACACGTCCAAGTTAAAAAGCAAAAGTAAAATAAGAAAACGTAATAAAAAAGCTAACAAGATTTCAAAGTTACCATATTACTCTATTGGAGATGAGATTACAATATCAGTATACAACAAAGAAGGACTTAGAGGAGATATGCCAATAGATAAGAAGTTTCACTACAGTTATAGGTTCGTCGTTCATGGTCATTGGAGACATTATACAGATCGTAACAACGGTAAACCTAAATGGATTAAACCATATTACAAAGGTCCTACTATTGGGGATATAGTAGATAAGAATTATAAAGTAGATTTATAAGGAGTTTAAAATGAAATCACAAAAATACGAACTGGTAAATTTTGATATAGCAGATTTAACAGAACACCCAAAGAATGTATACTACTCCACACCAATGTCAGAAGAGATGTGGGAAGCGTTTAAGAAAGATATAGAAGTAAACGGCTTACAGTCGCCTCTTACTTATAATGAAGCTACCAAATTTATTATCAAGGGTTGCCACCGGCTTCGTGCTGTAAAGGAGCTGCACTCTGAAGGCATAGAAGGACTTGATAAAATACCTTGTTTGGTAATTAAGATTGAAGATCCTAATAGAGAGATTGAAGAGTTAATTCGTGATAATATTATGCGTAAAGAAGAAGATATTATCAGAAAGTTCAAATACATAAACTACTTGCAGCAGTGTATAGCCAGTAGACAAGGTAAAGCTGCAGAAGAAACAGGAGAAGGTGGTAAAAGGGATCGTATTGCTAAAATGATTAATGAAAGCACTCGTATGATCACTATGGCTAATCTGTATGAATCATTATCAGAAGAACGTAAAAAGGAGCTTGAAGAGTGGTACTTTTTCAATGAAGATAAAACTCCTACCAAGAAGGAAATTTCTGAAAAGTTAAAACAGCTGACTGCTCTTGAAAAGAAAGTTGATACCCTGCAGGCCACTAATGACAATCTCAGAGAACAACAGGATGAAATGACCACTAAATACAATGAGGTAGTCGATAAGTTAGGTAAAACAGAAGAAAGTCTTAAAGAGTTTAAAGAAATTAAAAAAGATGTTGAAGTTCAAAAGAAACTCGTAAAAAATATCGAACGCTTACAAACAGAGCGTTCCACCCTGGTAAGAGACCGAGCTACAGCTGCAGTTAAGAGTTGTAAAATATTTATGGATGAGGCTGACAAAACTCTGGAGGCTCTGTCCAAGGAAAAAGACAAGGATTTGATAAAGGATATTAAACAGCACGTTAATACCTGTATCGAAAGTGTCGGGAATTGGGTTACCAATGCAAAAGCCGCTATGGAGAAGATTAAATAATGCAAATAACACCTTCACAAGATCAACAGCAAGCTATTGAAGACATCATGTCCTGGTATGATGACTACCAACGTGGGGAAAGCCCTTCTCAGATATACACCCTGGCAGGGTATGCAGGTACCGGTAAAAGTACTATAGCTGCTTACATACGAGATCAGATACCTGGGCATGTTGCTTATATCAGCTTTACAGGAAAGGCAGCCAATGTACTTCGTACCAAGCTGGAAGCTCAGGGAGTTTTACAAAAAGATGATCATGTTGGCACCATACATAGTCTTATCTATATCCCCTATTTTGATGATAACAAATTGAAGTTTAAAAAAAGAGAAGAGCTTAACTCCGTTGCGGATCTTATCATTGTAGATGAAGCCAGTATGGTCGGTGTTGCTATCTTCCAGGACCTCCTCTCCTATGGTATACCTATTTTATTTATAGGTGACAATGCACAGTTGCCTCCTATAAAAGACTTACCAGGAGTACGTTTAAGCAATCCTGACTTTCAACTTACTAAAATACACCGGCAAGCAGAGGGTAACCCTATTATCCGATTTGCCAGCAATATACGTGAAGGTAAGTTTGTTATGTGGGGTAATTTTGCCGATAATGTTGTAGTGTTAGATGGTACCAGGGAAGCAGGGATGCATAAAGTCATGGAACTGAAACATGCGTATAAAGCAGATACAGATATTTTTCTGTGTGGCTTTAACCGTACTCGTGTTAACTTAAACCAAGAACTGCGTGAAATACTTGGTTTTGAAGGTAAAACACCTTTAGTAGGTGACAGAGTAATATGTCTTAAAAATAATAAAAAGAAAGGCATATTTAATGGTATGCTTGGTATTATTACTGATATAAGTGAAATTACTAAGTTTAAGCCAAAAAAGTCTGTTGCAAAGAGCTTTACAAAAGACATTCTTTATTATACAATAGAAATAGACTTTGATGGTCTGCAGTATAGGGGTATCGCATTAGCTGATCAGTTTGGAAATACTGAAAGTTTATACGACCTCACTAACTTGATATATGAAGAATCACACATTCTCTTTGATCTATTCGATTATGGGTATTGTATCTCTACCCACAAATCCCAAGGAAGTGAATTTAAGAACGTTGTAGTTTTCCGCGAACAATGCCGTGTATGGAACCAGCGGCAGTGGGACTACACAGCTGTGACTAGAGCCGTTGATTCTTTATATATGGTATATTAAGGAAATGAATTGAATAACAATACAGAAAACGAAACAAACCAGACTTCTCCGCCACAGGCAAACTTACCTCAAACAAAAGATGAAGAAACTAATTATCTTGCTATAGAAGCTAAAGCTATACGTAAGGCAGCTCATTTACATTTTCATTTGAAATTTATGTGGGTGTTCATATGTGTTGTAGTTGTGGGTCTTGCGGGGTTAATAGTATGGGTTATTCAAAACAACAATAAGACCAGAGCTACAGAATTCGCAGTATTAACTGATGCAAAAAATGGATGGACTCTTGGTAATAAAGGAATTGTAGCTCGTAATGAAACTTATAAAAACTTTATGCTCAACGTCCATCGTATACACGGTGTAAAACATAGTACTGGTAAGATAAGAACATATGGATTGGAATCAAAAGAAGTAGGGGTATGGATAGACCTCCACTGGGACTGTTCAATCATATTTCATTTTAATCCTTATGAGGTACCTGTGGTACAAATAAGTGAATCCTCTATTGATCCGTTTGTACCCGGACCTAGGGGAGAGATACCTGGGCTTGCTCAAATGTTGCCGGAAACCGCAGATAATATTGATAGTATTATAAAAAGATGGGATCCCGGAAGGCAGGGTGCTTTAAAACGTATATGTAAAAAATACAATTTAAAATATGAAACATTCTTGGAAGGGGATCCTAGAATATATATGCTTAATTTCAAATATGCTACTGTGGGTCAATACATTATTATGAGAAACCTTGCAGATGAGCTTGATAATAATAGAATGTGGTATATTTCCTGTTACCACTGGGGATTTCTAAGACAATTTTACTATGAAGGAGAAGGTATCCTGCCAACTTATTTTAAGGTAAAAGGTAGAGAACCTTACGCAGTTGCTGGTTACTGGTGCGATTTCATGACTGTGCTTGAAACTTTTAATGATGGTAAATTAGAACCAGCTAAAATAGTTATTGAGAATTGGGAAGCTGAACGTAAAAGGATGTTAGTGGAAGAGCGTAGGTTTATTAAATCCATTAAAACTATAAAAAAACAGGATGCGGCATTTAAAAAAGTTAAAGAGAGCGAACTACAATTAAAAAAAGATATCAAAGACATGGAAGTTATTACTGAAAAAACGTATAAAGAGTTACAACAACTTATTCCTAAAATCAGAAACTTTAATGGAAAAGATATTCGTGTAGTTTTAAATAAGTATAAAGGACCTGTACGTAGGTGGGTCAAGGCTAAAACCAATCAACCTTTATCTGAAGTTATCAAGTGGTGGGTAATAGCAATAATTATACTCGCGTTAAGTATAACTATAGGAGCTGGGGGTATATGGTTTTGGACTAAAAAAATAGTTAATGGTTTTAGTCATAGCAAACTTAAAAACTGGTATGATATTAAGGTAAGGAAGAGGAGGGAAACTTATGAAGGAAATGTCAAACGCTGAAAAACTAGCACAAGGTCCTGCTACAGCATTTGCTGAGAAACCAGCCGTAGACTTGGATGAACAGCGCTTGCGTGTTAAAGCCAAAAAGAACAGGGCAAAGAATAAACTCGCCCGGAAGACACGCAGATCACAGAGAAAGAAAAGATGATTAAGCAATTTCTAGATCAAATTCTTTGTATTATTGCTGCGTTTTTTCTATTTCTTCCCTTTATTATGATTATGGGTATAGCATTAGGTGGGTTAGGTCTATTTAAGAAAACAACAAATGACGATCATATTCCAGCCAAATAATAATAAAGATCTGCGTGAAGCTTTAGAGCAGGAAGGTTTGTCGGAAGACAAAATCCGAACTAATGTTGAGGATATAGTAGAAGAAATCTACTCTTTAAATTTAGATCAGACTGCTGTTGTTGTAAGGTTTCCTCAGAATGTATCCCATGAAAATATAACAAAGTTACAAACAACCATAATTACTTTTCTTAAAAAGAAGAACTTCAGAAATCCTGTAATATGTATAGCAAACGATATTAAACTGTCTGAAATGCCTATAGGCAGTCTTGTGAATACTATGTTGCTTGCCTTAATGTATAAGCACCCTGACAAATATCAAAAAGTAAAAGAAGTTTTTCAAAATGAAGGACTGTTAGTGTGACATCTCAGACAGAAGATATAAAATTTAAAATACTAAAACCAAGTTCAGAGTACCGTTGTGGTAAATGTCATATGGAATTTACCGGGCACCTAGTAAATTTTGTTATAACACCAATATACAAAAATGTAAAAGAAAGAGAAAATAGTTATTGTGTCCCCTGTGCTGATAGAGTATATAGGGATTGCTCTGAGTTTAAACTACATAAAATCTACAATAAAAACCTTAGGTGTGAATTAACTGAATGGCAGATAGGGACGTTACTGAATGCATTCACAGATACAGAATTTTCCACACAGATGGGATCCTACGGGTTTCTTTACGATAAAAGAATTAAACGCCAGACATACAAAGAAATATCCTGGATAGAATGGTGTAAAACTAGAGATCTTATGATAGACTCCAATGGGCATAGGCTACTAATAAGTATGTGTATGTCCGTTATACACCATGGACCATTGTTCGTTCATTGCAAACTACTTAAAGCTTACAATGATTTCAGATTTAATCTATTGCATGATGGCACCTCTGTAGGGGAGAGAATATTCTTTTACGATCCTGAATTCAGACAACTCTATGTATGGGGTAAGTCTGAAAAAACGGAAAACACTTGGCTTAATCTAACAGGTTTTGATTTCGAAGCCTCAGAGCAGATAAAACTCATGAGTCAGTCGCACAACGAAGCCTGGGCAAAAAGCAAAAAACATCAACGCGAGTCAAAACTCGCTTAATTAATATAGGAGATATTATGGATATTTATGTAGGGAACATCAATTTCAAAATGGACGATGAAGCTTTAAAGGCTACCTTTGAAACATATGGGACAGTCAAGTCCGCAAAGATTATCAAAGATCAGGAAACTGGACGCTCGAAAGGGTTTGGTTTTGTAACCATGCCCTCTTCCAACGAAGCTGAAGAGGCTATCCGAAACCTGGATGGTGAAGAAATTGATGGACGTAAACTAAAAGTTAACGAGGCCAGGCCTAAGCCTGAACATAACGGCAACAGAAAAGAACACAATAAACGCCGTTAACATGGATGCCAGCTTTATAAAAGGGCTGCTCCATGAAAAATACGGTGATAGAAACCAGTGGGCCTGTTTTGACGAATTAAGAAATCAGACAGGTTATAGTAGACAGATAAAGTATATTGATTTCTTTGTTATAAATTTATACCCTTCTAAAAACTTTCAACGTATAGCTTACGAAATAAAAGTAAGTAAAGGTGATTTTAATAAAGAGATAGCAGATCCTGGTAAAAGGAAATTTGCTATGGATAATTCCAATCAATTCTACTTTATCTGTCCCAGTGGTTTAATATCCAAAGATGAAGTTCCTGAGGATTGTGGTTTGATGTACGTAAATAGTAAAAACAGCATCAATACAAGAAAAGTGGCGAAGGACCGCGCACTACCTAAAACAATTGACCTCACATTCTTTGCCTCGCTAACCAGACGTTCTCAAACTCAACAATCCTTATTAACCGATAAGGTTTTTAAGTATGCCGGTAAAGAACTTACCAGAGACGAGTTTAAGAAAATTGTTGATGAAAAAGTACAGTCTAAATTTAAAGACCAGTATGACTGGCATATACGGAGAGAGGTAGAAGAGAAGTACCAGAAAAAGTACAAAGAGTTTATTGAACAGAAACAGGAAGTAAATAACCTTTTCAATCAACTTCAACGTGTTCCGGGGGAGTGGATGGAAAGCAATGAAGCTAAGATACAGAAACTGCAGAAGATGGTCAGTTTGTATCATTATAATAAAAACATAGATGGGGAAATTCAACAACTGATAAGTATGTTGCAAGGGTTTTTGACATCCATAAATGAAAACAGGAATATTTAATGTCAATTTATTGGTTAGAACGAAAATCTAAAACACGTTGCAAAAAATGTAATTTCAAAAGAACTACCCGTGCCTCTTACTACTATGTCGATGGTAATGGCGAGGAGAAGGTTGGCAACCTATGCAAACGCTGTGCTGTTCGAGAAATTCGTAAAGAATTAAACCAAAGCAAAGCATTATTGAAGGAGTTAGAAGAATAAAATGTGTTATTCTGGCAGATGCAGTATGGAACAGATGGATGGGGAGTGCGGTTTATCCTTAAAAGAAAGATCCCAATTAAAAGAAGCACTCGGTATTAGCTACCCCTGCCCAAATAGCCCGGAATATGAAGATAATCCCTGGTACCACTTGGCAGTAGCTTTTATTCATGGACTACGGGTTATGGAATATAGAATAAAAAGAAATAAAAAGGTCCTGGCAAAGCTGTATGCAAAGGCCAGTTGATGATATAATTAGTCTGCTTAGGAGGAAACAAGATGAAACAAAAACCTATATATAAACGAACTGAAACGTGGGTAGCCATTGTAGCTAGCATCATGCAGGTATTCAATGTTGTTTTACCTGAGGTAATAACTCCCGCGTTACAGGAGTTAATATTTTACACATTTGCATCCGCTCTGGCGATGGTAGGAACTACTGCCGTTACCGAACTGGTGTTTAATGTCACGACAAAACTGAAAGTGGCTATGAAGTCACAACCGGGCAAGCCGTGGTACAAAAAAACCAAACTATGGATTGTCATAGGAGGCGGTATAATTCAAGCCTTGGTGCTATTTATACCGGATAAAATAACTCCCGAAATTCAGCAGATGTCAGAAAAGATACTTATTCTGGTACTTTCCGTAATCACAGGGCACACAGCTGTAGATTCATCATTAATTGCCAGAGCTTCTAAAAATGGGGAAGAAGAGGTCCCCTCGGCAGATCCACCACCAGAAGCACCTGCCACCTAATCAAAAATTAAAGTACAGGGTCAGTGCGTTTTCATACGTTCTGACCCTTTTTTCGGAGGGAAAACAATATGAAAAAGATCATACTATTTCTTATTTTGACCGTATTCTGCTTTGCGCAGAGGGTCGAAATAATCAAACAGGGCTGTAATGCCAGAAATATCTGGATTCCGGCCTCAAACTCTAAGCCTATTACTACTCTGACTCCTGGCAGCAAATATAATGTTGTCGCTTCGCATAGCGATTATGTCAAAGTGGAGATTATGGAAGGTTCCATGCATACGACTAAAATCGGATATATGTGGACCACGGCTCTCAATATAGATAACAAACCAATTAGCACATTTACTCCTGATATGGAAGGCAAACTAGCTACCGTTACTGGGGCAGGCTGTGCACCGGACGGATGGAAGGGCTGCTGGTTACGGAAGAAACCTTTTAAATCAGCTGAGACAGAGTTTGCTAAAATTAAAGCTGGAGCTAAAGTTAAAATTCTAGGCCATGTAATAACTTACTGTTTATTACAAGGTACTTCGGAATCTAATTTTAAACAGCTTTGGGTATACGAACCGTATACTAAAAAAGTAGAGTAAGCCTGTCAAGGCACCAAGGACAAGGAAAGGAGGGCACATGCCTGTAAAAAAGAAAACAACAAAATCTAAACTACCAGCCAAACGTAAACGTCAAACCAACATTATCCCTGCAAAGAAAGTGGTATCCACAGACGACCTGTTTCTCTTTAAGTGTGAGAAAAAAGTAGGTAAGGTACGTAAAAAGGTATGTGGAAATGTCCATTTTCGACATGCTGGGTATGTAGAGATGATGATACCCTATGTACGGCCTGATAGTGATGCCAAAACAAAAAAAGAGATCGGTAAAATTGCCAGAGACTCTTTTCAAGTGTTGGTATGCACGAAATGCAGATCCTGTTATATTTATTATGAAGCGAAGTTCTGGGATATTACGGAGCATATAGATATCAAAGCCTGGGAAAAGGCTGAAAAGGAACTGCATAAAACTACGGGACCTGGGGGCCAGTGTTAGACCCGGT
>Ga0272443_10002556_pt1 | contig 22982 bp, 22 predicted proteins | sample SSMAcet12_FD_193581 | JGI IMG/M metagenome (GOLD analysis project Ga0272443, IMG submission 193581) | Marine sediment archaeal communities from Little Sippewissett salt marsh, Falmouth, MA, United States - SSM-Acet-12 | ecosystem: Environmental > Aquatic > Marine > Wetlands > Sediment ...
CAAATGCTATAAAGCTTGCTCACTGTGGGATCACGACTGAGCATTTATCTTTATTACCTCTGTTCTGTCTGGCCCCTCGCCAAAAATAACCCACCGGGCTGATTATTTACGCTCGGTTCTCTTTTGCCTTTTGCCTTTTGCCTTTTGCCTTTAATCCCCTATCTTAACAATATGAAAATACGCTTAGCCACTGAAGCAGATCTTGAAACAATTAACAACATCTATAACCAGGTTATACCATACGAGATGTCCACTGCAGACATGGAACCCTATACAATGATTGAAAGGCTAAAATGGTATAATGCTTATGACAGGACAATATATCCTGTTTTTGTTGCGGACACAGGTAACAAAGTAACAGGTTATTTTTCCTTCAGCCCATACCGTCCACGGCGTCTGGCAATGATGTATACTGCCGAAATAAGCTACTTCATTGATGAAGAATACAGGAAGAAAGGAATAGGGACCTCACTTATGGAGCATGCAATAAACAAAGCCCCCGGCTATAAATTCAAAACTCTAATAGCCATACTCCTCGCACATAATGAGGCAAGTATCAGGCTGCTTCAAAAATTCGGTTTTGAGGAATGGGGCAGGATGCCGGGAGTAGCAGATTTCAACGGAAGGGAACGAGATCACCTTTATTATGGGCTCAGGGTGAGTTAACCTTGCTGAGGCTTTGAATACCAGTAAACGTAACACACCTTACAGTAACCTGCATTACCATTATTATTCCCATATTTTCAGCTGTCCACCACTTATATTCTCATCTTCAAGGTTAGAAATAGTAACCCCCAGCAATCTTACACTTTTCCTTTTAAAATCAATATACTCCCTCAGCTTTTGCGTTTCGGTATGCAATATCTCGAATCTGTCAACCGGTTTGTCAAGTGTGATACTCCTTGTTATCTGCCTGAAATCATCAAATTTTACCTTAATGGTTATTGTTCTTCCTGTTTTACCATGTTTCTCAACCCTGGACCATAACTCTTTTTCCAGTTTATACAACTCGGCAATTATCTCAAACCCTGTTGTGAGATCTTTTTCAAAGGTCAGTTCCGCTCCAACAGATTTCCTTATCCTGGCAGGTTCCACCTTCCTGTTATCTATACCCCTGGCAATATCGTAAAAGAAATTTCCCGCCTTGCCAAAATTCCTCTCAAGGAATGAGCGTGATACCCCCCTGAGATCAGCACCTGTATGGATGCCATATCTGTGCATCTTTTCAGCTGTCACCCTTCCGATACCAAAAAAACCCTCGATCGGTAAATCATAGATAAATTTATCAATATCTGATGGGTAGATAATATACAGCCCATCAGGCTTATTTATTTCTGATGCCAGTTTCGCCAAAAATTTATTTATTGATATACCTGCCGAACATGTAAGCCCGGTCTTTTCCCTGATATCTGCTTTTATATCTTTAGCAAGGGTAATGACTGAATCAAAGTCAGCGGCAGCCGCACTCACATCAATAAATGCTTCATCGATTGAAAGGGCCTCAACAAGAATACTGTAGTTGTGAAAAATAGAAAATATTTGTGATGACACCTCTTTATACCTGTGCATCCTGTGTTTAGTAAATATAAGTCCCGGACACAACTTTTTTGCCGTACTGCTTGGCATAGCTGATCTTACCCCGAACTTACGTGCCTCATAGCTGGCAGCGGCAATCACTCCCCTCGAAGAATCAGATCCCACAACAACCGGCCTGCCCTTTAGCTCAGGCCTGTCTCTCTGTTCAACCGATGCAAAAAAAGCATCCATATCAATATGCACTATCTTACTGTCCATTTAGCTTATTAAGCGAGCCATAAAGTTATAAAAAGAGCATCAACTTATTTTGAAATATGTATATTTACCAGGCCTAAACCCGAAAAACACTGACCGATGCTTGATTACACAAAACATCCGTTAAACAAGAGATATGACCTTGACAGTGCTCTTACCTCAATATGGGAATTTTATAAGAAGTGGTTTGGAAGCCTGATGCTCATATCCTTTGTCTTTTCACTTATCACTTCATACCTGACCGGAAGGATAAACATTTCAGAAATGTATTCGGTTGATGAGGCTGATGAAATGATGGCTATTTTAAGGTCCATGATAGGGCCGTACTTACTTATTATACTATTTGCCTTTGTCTTTGGACTGATATTACATTATTATGTAATAAGAAAGCCCGTTGATCCGGACAGTAATATTTTTTCCATTGGCGCGAAAGGAATTGTTAAATTCTTTCTACCGCTGCTGGTACTTAACATAATGCTGGCTGTATTTGCGGTGTTCGCTGTAACATTTGGTATTCTCCTCCTGTTTATCGGTGCATTATTCGCCACTGTTTATATTGTAATGATCTATGCATTCATCTCACCGGTGCTAATGATTGAGGATAAGGGTATTGGTGATACTCTGACAACAACCATCAGGCTTGCACATAAACATTTCTGGCCGAATATGGGATGGGTCTCAATATTTATAATAATTCTTATGGTTATTTCTTTCATTCTCGGAGCCATTATTATGATCCCGTTTGGAGGTAGTTTCATAAAGACAATAATAAATCCTGAAAATGCATCAGGATTACTGGATATGACAAGCAAACCATCATTTATTATTCTTAATGCCATAGTAAATGCTTTGACTATGCCCCTGTTTCCCATATTCAGCCTGGTACTCTATTTTAACTCCCGCTCAGATAATATTGGTGAAGTTATAACTGATGATAGTACCGGTGATAACGGGAATCCTGTTAAAATTGAGGACCTTTATTCTGATAATAGTAACAGGAAGAAAAGGCTCAATAAAAAAGATGAGGCGGCTCCTCCATCAGTGGAAGACCTTATGCCTTAAGCAATCATAAATTTTCAAACAGTCTGTTATTAATGAAGGTACTTGCAATAAACGGAAGCCCTCGCAAAAAGGGTAATACTGAGATCCTTCTCAGGGAAGTAATGAATGTACTAAGGAAAAGTGGAATTGATACTGAAATAATTCAGATTGGCGGCAAGAAGGTAAAAGGATGTGTTGCATGCATGAAGTGTAAGAAAGAAAAAGACGGGCAGTGCCAAAAGAATAATAAACTGCTCAATGAGATTTTAATAAAAATGACCGAGGCTGATGGAATTCTTATCGGATCACCGGTATATTTTTCTGATATCACAGCTGAAACAAAAGCACTAATTGATGTAGCTGGTTACGCGTTGCGCGCTGCCGGTAATCCGCTGAAAAGAAAACCAGGTGCAGCAGTGATAGCAGTCAGGAGAGCCGGAGCTATTCACTCTTTCGACAGCATAAATCATTTCTTCCTTATAAACGAGATGCTAATACCTGGATCATCATACTGGAATATAGGTATAGGAAAGGAAAAAGGCGATGTGTTAAAAGATGAAGAAGGATTGGAAACAATGAGGGTACTGGGCGAAAACATGGCCTGGCTGTTAAAGAAAATCAATCGCTGATATTACATAAAAAAAGTAGAGACCTTGCATGCAAGGTCTCTACCAGATGTGTTTCGTTATTCTAACCTAATAACGTACTCTTTCTAAATAGTGTGTATGCAATAATTCGTGTGCCTTGTGGCTGTTGGGTTCACCAAGGTAGTTTTTATAAAGCTGAAGAACTTCAGGATTCTCATGTGACTTTCTTATTGCCAGGCTCATATCCTCTTCATATATGGCATCAATCCGCTTCTGGCGTATCTCCACATTTGTAGGTATTGGCTGTCCGCCACCACCTATACATCCACCCGGGCATGCCATTATTTCAACGAAGTGATAATTTGCTTCACCTTTGCTTATTGCCTTCATCACATTGTTTGCATTTGTAAGACCGTGGGCTATTGCCACTTTAAGCTCTGCTCCCTCAAGGAAATCCCATTTTTTGAGGCATCCCTCAATTTTCAATGACGCTTCCTTTACACCTTCCATCCCCCTTACGGGTGTGATATTGAGATTATCAAAAGGTACGGGCTTGCCTGTTACAATCTCGTATGCAGTACGTATGGCAGCCTCCATAACGCCACCGGTTGCTCCAAAAATAGCCCCGGCACCTGATGAATCACCCATCAGTGAATCATATCTGGAGGGTTCAAGTGTTCTGAAATCGATGCCGGCCTGCTTGATCATAACGGCAAACTCTCTTGTTGTAAGCACAAAATCGACATCTTTGTATCCGCTATCCCTCATTTCAGGCCTGTTAGCTTCAAACTTCTTAGCCGTACATGGCATTATAGAAACAGATACAATTTTTTCCGGATCAACACCTATGTTTTCAGCATAGTAAGTCTTTGCCAGAGCTCCAAACATTTGCTGTGGCGATTTACATGATGAAAGGTTTGGAAGCATCTCGGGATATTTATGCTCAATGAACTTTATCCATCCAGGTGAACATGAAGTGAACATTGGTAATATTGTCTCTTTATCATTTTCAACCAGAACCTTCTTGAGCCTGGTTAGAAGTTCTGTCCCCTCTTCCATTATTGTAAGATCAGCACTGAAATTGGTATCCAGGACAGAGTTAAAACCAAGCTGTCTAAGAGCTGTAACCATTTTACCTGTAACTCTTTCCCCAGGGTCATATCCCAGATCTTCACCGAGAGCTACCCTTACGGCAGGAGCAGTCTGAACCACAACGTGTTTTTCATCATCATATATTGCATCCCAGACATAATCGATATAATTTTTCTCCGTCAGTGCACCTGTTGGACAACGGACAACACACTGTCCACAATTTGTGCATACAACATGACTTATAGGCCTGTCATGGAATGTGGATATTTTCATTTCATGACCCTTTCCGCTGACTGCAATGGCCGAAACCTTTTGTAACTCACTGCATGTTCGCACGCAACGCTGACAACGAATACACTTACTGTCATCCTTTATAATGGAGGTACTTGTGCTGTCAATCAAATGTTCGTGCTCTTCTACCAGGTCCAGAAAGATGTGATCCCCAAAAGAAAATTCGTTGGCAAGGGTTTGCAGTTCACAATTCTGGTTCCTGTAACATTTGGTGCAGTCGGCCCTGTGTTCTGACAATAGCAGCTCGACAACATGCTTCCTTGCATTTCGCACTTTCAGTGAATTGGTGTGAATCTCCATACCTTCAGTTACAGGTTGTGCACACGCTGCAATAAGCGTCTTTGCACCCACCTGCTCGACAACACAAACCCGGCAGTTACCGGCAACACACAGGTCGTCATGGTTGCAGAGTGTTGGAATGTGAATATTCAATTTATGAGCAGCCTGCAGCACTGTTGAGCCTTCAGGTACTGAAACAGACTGATTATTTATTTTAAGGTTAACTGTTTTGTTCTTTTTCATTTTTCTGTCCTCTTTAGTAGATGATTTCCTCTCTGAAGTTTTCAACTATTGAATTAAATGCATTGCCTACTGACTGGCCCAGTCCGCATTTGGCTGCTATTTTCATTGTATCAGCCAGTTTACTAAGCTCATTAAGGTATGTTGATTTGGATTCTCCCTTCTTGACACTCTCTATACCCCTCAGCAGTTGCTGGCACCCTACGCGGCATGGGGTACACTGACCACAAGATTCCTCTGTAAAGAATTCCAGGTAGTTATGCAGAACATTATACATGGATCGCGTACTATTGAACAACTTCATTGATCCACCTGTTGGAACGCCTTCGAAACCGATAACGGTACTGGCAAACAGCTTTCTTGGCACACAGAATCCCGCAGCACCACCAACCTGCACTGCTTTGGTATCACCGTCACCGAACTCATTCACAAACTCCAGTAATGACATCCCAAGCTCCAATTCGTAAATACCAGGTATGTTTGTATCGCCTGATACGGAGAACACTTTTGCACCGGTTGAGAAACGAGTACCCATTTGCTTATACTTCTGAGCTCCGTACTTAAGTATAATCACTGAGTTGACAAGTGTTTCCACGTTATTAACTACCGTAGGTTTTCCATACAATCCCTTGCTGGTGGGATAAGGCGGTTTGTTCCTCGGTTCACCTCTCTTGCCTTCAATTGACTCAAACAGGGCACTTTCTTCTCCACATATGTAAGCTCCGCTTCCCAGTCTGAAGTCAATTTCAAAATCATAGCAGATATCATTTATCATCTTGTGAAAGCCATCCAGTTCCATCCTTAATCGTGGGAGAAGGAATTTATACTCACCCCTGAGATATATAATCCCCTTCTTGGCTCCTACCGCCCTTCCTGCAATAGCCATACCGGTGTAAACCTTATAAGCTACCCTGTCAAGAATCTCGCGGTCTTTGAAAGTCCCTGGCTCTCCTTCATCAGCATTACAAACGATATATTTTGTGTTCCCCTTTTCTTCTGCACACAATTTCCACTTCATGCCAGTAGGGAATCCTGCTCCTCCCCTTCCCCTGAGACCCGATTCAAGGATATCATTTACTATCTCTTCGGGAGCCATATCACACGCTTTATGAAGCACTTCGCGTGGATCAATGTGTTCAAATATAAGATCAACTTTACTTATTTTCTTGGTTTCCATCATCAGATCCTCTTATTTATGCATATAGTCTTTAATAATCTTTACTATCTTTTCCCGAGTCAACTCAGTATAGGGAGTATCATTAATCAGCATTGCCGGCGCTTTGTGACACCAGCCCATACAATTGGTTTCAAGCAGGGTGAACAAACCACTGGAGGTTGTCTCCCCCACCTTTATTTTCAGTATATCTTCAAGAGCCTCTATAATTTCATGCTTCCCTTTCATGGAGCATGTTATCGTTTTGCATACCCTGATAACATACTTGCCCCTGGGCTCTGTATCAAGAAATGAATAAAAGGAGGCTGTACCATATACTTCTGCAGCTGAAATATCAAGTTCCCTGGCTACCTCAACCATAGCATCATCATTAAGGTAATTGTGTTTCTCAACAATACCCTGGAGGATAGGCAAAAGGTTTTCCCTGTTGCACCCGTGTACCTTAACCAGATCCTTTACCAGATTATCAGTTTGATACATATCAAAATGGTTTTAAATTTTTTTAATAATACCTGTAGCTTTTCTTATAGAGGCAAAATTAAAGCAGCCCAGTTCCCCAAACACTGGGAAAAATCATGTTTTTATAATTTAGAATTATTCTAAAGAAAAATGGTGTACGGATAACTATCACATTTAAGCCTTTCAGATGACTGATACCTTTAAATTATGATTTTAAAACCTTAATCCTGTAAGACATTCCTGATATTTGCTGTTTTCATCGTATTAAATTATATTTATACGTGGCAGCAAAAAATGTTATTGTAGCACAATCTGGGGGTCCTTCACCTGTAATAAACAATACACTCAGGGGTATTATTGACACCTGTATGCAGGATAATCATACCTTCGGTACAATATACGGGGGCTGGCATGGTATTGAAGGTATTCTGAAAGAAGAACTTCTGAATATCTCAGTACAGGAAAAACATGAGATTGAACTTCTCAGAACTACCCCTGCAGCCGGTAGTATAGGGACCTGCAGGTATAAGCTTAAAATGGGGCAGGAAAAAGATCTTAGCCGTATAATAGAGGTATTCCGGGCTCATAATATCGGCTATTTCTTTTACATAGGGGGTAATGATTCACAACACACAGCTCTTATGGTGAGCGATAAATGCAGGGAATACGGTCTTGATACAGTCGCAGTGGGTGTTCCCAAGACTATTGACAATGACCTGGGGGACAGTAAATTCAAGCTTATAGATCATACACCGGGATATGGTTCTGTTGCCAGATACTGGGCTCATAATATCCAGAACCTTAACGAAGAAAACAGGGGTTCGTCTCCTTCTGATCCCGTTATTGTAGTACAGGTAATGGGCAGGAAAATAGGTTTTATCCCCGCTGCAGCAAGGCTTGCCGACCCACTTCGTGAATTCCCACTTCAGATTTATCTGGCTGAATCTGATGTTTCTCTGCCTGAAATGGCCGAAAATGTTAATTATTACCTGAATGAATATGGCAGATGCATGGTTGTTATCAGTGAAGGCTTTTATGGGGGTGACCTGGGAGAGCTGAAGGATGCTTTTGGGCATTCTGAATACGGTGCATCCAGAATGAGCATCCAGCAGGTAGTAATTAATTATCTTAATAATACAGGGCTGAAAGCAAGAGGAGCAGCAAGGGGTCAGGTTCCAGGTACAGATCAGAGGCACTCAATGATCTATGCCTCGGATGTCGACCTTGAAGAAGCCTACCTGGTAGGAAAAAAAGCTGTCGAAATAGCAGCTAGTGGCGAAAATGGTTGGATGGCAACATTGATCCGGTTACCCGGACCAGGTTACAAGATTGCATTTGATAAAGTAAAACTTAAAGAAGTAGCCCTCTCAGAACGCAGATTTCCTGAAGAATGGATCTCCACAAACAGGTATGACGTAACAGATGAATTTCTGGAATATGCCCGTCCCCTTACCGGAAATGAGTGGGTGCAGGTTCCACTTGAGGGAGGTATACAGAGATTCACCCGCTTTAAAGAGGTATTCGCAGAAAAAAAACTGGCAAAATATATACCGGAGGCATATTGAATGAATCATCAGCAACTACTTAAAGACCTTAAACCAACCAGGCAGTTTTTTGCAGGTATCGATTCTGACGGGTGTGTGTTTGACACTATGGGACTCAAACAAAAAGAATTCTTTATTCCCAATGGTATTAAATATTTTAACTTATTCCCGATAGCAGGTCTGGTAAGGGAAACATGGGAATTTGTGAATCTGTATTCCGTTTACAGGGGAGTAAATCGCTTTCCTGCTGTTGTGAAAGTCTTTGAATTACTTGAGAAAAGAAAAGAAGTGACAGAAACCGGAGTGAAGCTGCCAGATATGAGACCCCTTAAGAAATGGATCGAAAATGAAAGCAAACTCGGGAATGAATCGCTAAGGAAATACTGCCAGGAAGAACCTGATCAAATCCTGCAGACTACCCTTGAATGGTCAGAATCAGTCAATTCAGATATAAGCAAATGGCTGAAGGGAGTAAAACCTTTCCACAATGCCAGGGAATGCATACTGAAAATAAGTAACAGTGCCGATTCAATTGTAGTGTCACAAACCCCATTAGAAGCACTGGAAAGAGAATGGAAAGAACACGGTATAGATGGATTAGTGAGATTCATTGCAGGGCAGGAACACGGCACAAAAAGCGAACATATAGCATTTGGAGCAAAAGGCAAATACACTGATGATAAAATTATTGTTATCGGTGATGCACCGGGGGATATGAGAGCAGCCATGGATAATGATGTACTTTTCTATCCCGTCATTCCGGGAAAAGAAGTCGAGTCATGGAAAAAACTCAATGATGAAGCATTTGACCTATTCCTTTCAGGATCCTACAGAGGTGATTACCAGGATAAGATACTTAACGAGTTTATGAATGCCCTTCCTGAAAATCCACCCTGGGAGAAATAATACAATAACAACGCACTAATGCTTTATTACAGTAATGAAAGTGAAGACAGGCCTATAGAGCCGCAACAGATCAGAAAAGCCCTTATTGCGGCTGTTGAATCAGCAGGTTCGGGTAAACCTATACTGATTATACCCCCTGATATAACAAGGTTACATTCGGGTGCCGGTATGATATGTGAACTAATCTGGGATGAATACAGGGATAAGGTAAAAGATGTCCTTCCAGCACTTGGGACACATAAACCAATGACTATTGACGATATAGGCCTTATGTACAGAACTATTCCTTCCAGTCTGTTCAGGGTACATAATTGCAGAAAGGATATTGTCACCCTGGGAAAGATACCGGGCTCATTCATCAGTGAAGCAACCGGGGGCAAACTACACTATGACTGGCCTTTACAGGTAAATAAACTGATCACTGATCATTCAGGATCATTAATAATTTCAGTGGGACAGGTAGTACCACATGAGGTCCTGGGTATGGCTAATTACAACAAAAATATCTTTATAGGCTGTGGCGGATATGAATCAATCAGTAAGAGCCATTTCATTTCCGCCGTATATGGATTGGAAAAGCTGATGGGCAAAGCCATAAACCCGGTGAGGGAACTTATTAACCTTGGCGATAGCTTATTCGCTGATCAACTTAATATACTCTATGTACTTACTGTTGTTGATACCGGACCATACGGATTACCTGTTATAAAAGGGCTGTTTATAGGCTCTGATATGGAATGCTTCACCAGAGCATCATCACTTTCTTCAAAACTAAATTGCAGGGTAATTGAAAAAACACCCGGGAAAGTGCTTGTTTACCTTAATCCCTCTATTTACCGCAGCACCTGGCTGGGGAATAAGGCAATTTACCGTACAAGAATGGCTATTGCTGATAAGGGTGAGCTGATTATCATTGCCCCGGGAGTAAGAGAATTCGGTGAGGATAAAGTAATTGACAGGCTGATACGCAAGTACGGCTACCGTTCATCGGAAGAGATAATGCAAATGGTAAATAAAAATAATGATCTGCAGGAAAATCTTGGTGTCGCCGCACACCTGATACATGGAAGTACTGAAAACAGATTCAGTATAACATATTGTACTCAGGTAATAGATGAAAAAGAAGTACGTAGTGTGGGATTCGATTATGCCAGCATTGACGAAATAATAGATAAATTTGATACGGACAACATGAGGGAGGGGTTCCACACTAACCGTGACGGAGAAGAGTTTTATTATATACCGGACCCATCGATGGGACTATGGTCCACCAGGACCCGGATCTAAATAACGGAAGGGAAATATGAAAGTAATAATAGACAAAAATATACCATATATTAAGGGTGTGCTCGAACCATGGTCGAGAGTTGAATATTATGAAGGGAGCAGGATAAATAATGAACTGCTTAGGGATTCTGATGCCCTTATAGTGAGGACCAGGACCAGGTGTGATAAAAACCTGCTGCATGGCACCAATGTTAAATTCATAGGAACTGCTACTATAGGAACTGATCATATTGACCTCGGATGGTGTATGCAAAACAGAATAAAATACGCGAGTGCACCTGGGTGTAACTCGGGTTCAGTAATGCAGTATTTAGCTTCAGCCCTGGTATATTTAATTTTGAAATACAATATTGATCCCGTCAGTACAACCCTTGGAATAGTCGGGGTTGGAAATGTGGGGTCAAAGGTTGCCCGGATGGCAGAGGTGCTGGGCTTCAATGTCATTCTTAATGATCCCCCACGCGAAAAGATCGAAGGAAGCCTGGGATTCAGTCCGCTAAATAGTCTACTGAAAAACTCAGATATCGTCACAATACATGTACCCCTTACCTTTAAGGGCCCGGACAGGACCTACCAGCTGGTAAATGAAAATTTTATTAAGCAAATGAAGGACAGGGCCATACTAATAAATACTTCACGCGGGCAGGTAGCAGATGAAAGATCAATAATGACTGGCCTTTCAAAGAATACAATCAAGGCCGCAGTGCTGGATGTATGGAGAAACGAACCTGATATTAATTACAGACTGCTTGAAGTGGCAGCATTAGGCACAGCTCATATAGCAGGATATTCGGTTGACGGAAAAACAAATGGCGTTATGATGGTAATAAGACAATTATCAGAATATTTTAACTTACCCCTGGATGATTGGGAACCAGAAACACTGCCAGAACCTCATGAGAACCTCATAGATATTTCAAAATTTCCGGGTACAGATCTCGAGGTACTATGCCGGGCAATTTATCATACTTATTCAATAGAAAATGATAGCAGAAGTCTGAAAGAGAACCCGTCTATGTTTGAAAATATAAGAAATGAATACCCCCCGAGGAGGGAGTTTCATGCATATATGGTTAAAGGTGATAATATTGAACTTATTAATAAACTTAAACAACTGGGATTTGGATAGGATCCAAAATTTACCCTCCTTACCTAAAAAGAGGGGAAAGGTTTTTTCTATTCAACAGTTTAACTACTCAACAATTTAATAATTTAATAAACCACTAAACTACTAAACCACTAAACATTAAAAAACCATGCACAAATCGCATATCGGTCTCATAGGCCTGGCTGTAATGGGAGAAAACCTTGTGCTGAATATGGAAAGCAAAGGACTCAGAATATCTGTGTTCAACAGATCAGCGGAAAAAGTAAAGAAGTTTACAGGCGGCAGAGCAGCAGGCAAGAAGATTATCGGCACTTATTCCCTTGAAGAGCTTGTCGCCAGCCTGGAGAGACCAAGAAAAGTAATGATGCTGGTTAAGGCAGGCAAGGCAGTTGATGATTTTATTGACAGTCTGATTCCACTGCTTGAATCAGGGGATATAATTATTGACGGTGGTAATTCAAATTATGTCGATACAATAAGGCGGACATCATATGTTGAAGCAAATAATATGTTATACATAGGCACCGGTATAAGTGGAGGCGAGGAAGGCGCTTTGACCGGACCATCTATAATGCCCGGGGGAAGCACGGAGGCTTGGCCATATGTCAGAGATGTTTTCCTGTCTGTTGCAGCCAGAACAGATGAAGGTTCACCATGTGTTGAGTGGGTTGGAGCAAATGGTGCCGGCCATTTCGTTAAAATGGTTCATAATGGTATTGAATATGGAGATATGCAGGTAATTGCTGAAGCATATTTCCTTATGAAGGAACTATTATTCATGAAGCATGAGGATATGCACAAGGTATTTAAAGAATGGAATACAGGCGATCTGAGCAGTTACCTTATCGGGATAACGGCTGATATAATGGACTTTAAGGATGAGGATGGCTACCCCCTGGTAGAAAGAATACTTGACAAAGCAGGTCAGAAAGGGACTGGCAAATGGACAGGAATAAATGCACTTGAACTTGGTATTCCCTTAACCCTCATTGCAGAGTCTGTATTTGCCCGCTACCTGTCAGGGCAGAAAGACCTGCGTGTAAAAGCCTCCCGTATGACCACAGGTCCTGAAGCAAGAACTCCTGCCTACCCTGGTCGTTTCCTGAACGACCTCAAAGATGCCGTCTATGCATCAAAGATCATCTCATATGCCCAGGGCTTCGAGCTGATGAGAGAAGGATCAAAAAAATACCAGTGGAACCTTGATTACGCATCCATAGCCAGTATGTGGAGAGCTGGTTGTATAATCCGATCCTCATTCCTGGATAATATTATTAATGCCTTCGGCAGGGAAAAAAATCTGGAGAATCTAATTCTCGATGATTTCTTCCACTCGAGGATTGAAAAAGCCCATGAAGGTTGGCGCAGGGTTATCGCTTCAGCTGTTATTAATGGCATACCTGTGCCAGCTTTATCGTCCGCACTGGCATATTACGATGGTTTAAGGAGTAAAACGCTGCCGGCAAACCTCATACAGGCACAGAGAGATTATTTCGGGGCGCATACTTATGAAAGAATTGATAAACCAGGAGGCGAATTTTTTCATACCAACTGGACGGGTAAGGGTGGTAAAACATCTTCAACGACATATGATGTATGAGACGAAAGACGAAAGGCGAAAGGCGAAAGGCGAAAGGCGAAAGACGAAAGACGAAAGGCGAAAGGCGAAAGGCGAAAGACGAAAGGCGAAAGACGAAAGGCGAAAGACGAAAGGCGAAAGACGAAAGACGAAAGACGAAAGACGAAAGGCGAAAGACGAAAGGCGAAAGACGAAAGGCGAAAGGCGAAAGACGAAAGACGAAAGGCGAAAGGCGAAAGACGAAAGGCGAAAGACGAAAGGCGAAAGACGAAAGACTAACGGCTAAGGACTAAGGGTGACATTGACCAGCTAAGGGCAAGAGGCTAACAGGGAGATTCTGTAGTGTAGTCAACAGCTGCCGTTGGTCTTTGGTCGTTCTTCGTTTTTCGTTTTTTAAAATCCTTTTATCGTAAATCCTCCGTCAACGGCAATAACCTGTCCGGTAATATAAGAAGCCGCAGGCATACATAGAAATGCCACCAGTGAAGCAACTTCGCTTATCTCCCCCACCCTGTCCAGCGGAGTGCGTGATAACACTTCCTTACGGTAATCATCATCTTTCAGTACCTGCTGAGCCAGAGGTGTATTGATATACCACGGAGCAACGGCATTAACACGTATACCCTCGTGGCCCCATTCACCTGCCAGGTTCCTGGTTAACTGGTTCATTGCTGCCTTGGTCATACCATATACAGAACCGGTTCTGATATGTGTTATGCCAGCAACGGAACTGATGTTTACCACTGATGAAGTTCCACTTTTCTTAAGATATGGATACAGATCCCTGGTCAGGGTGAATGCTGATATAAGATTGGTATGCAAAATGAAATCCCTCTCATCATCAGAATATTCATCAGTCTTCTTCCTTATATTGGTCCCGACATTATTAACCAGGATATCGAGCCTGTCAAAATGCTGCCCAAGGTATGCAACCAGGTTCTTGCGATCAGTAGTTGATAATGCATCTGACTTGATATGGACAGGATTGTCACTGATATTTCCTTCAACTGTTTCACTTCGTGAAGTGCATATTACTTTTGCACCATGTAAAATCAATTCTTCGGTGATACCTTTTCCTATTCCCTTTGTGCCACCTGTTACCAGGGCAAGCTTGTTTTTTAAGTTCCATCGTTCAACAGACATATCATAAAGTGGTTTAAATGGTTTATTTGATTGTTTAACCATCGAAATGTTAAACCGTTAAACCAGGTATTTTAAAATTTCTGGAGAACAGGGATTTCCCAGTTTAACAGTTTAACGATTCAACAATTCAACATTTATTTACTTTCATTTGGCCTTATAACTAAAGTATACAGTGCTGCTTCCACACCCAGATATTTGATTAGCCTGTACATAAAAATACCTCCGGGAAGATCCCTGCCCACGTAACCTATAATATTGTCAGTATGTTCAACTTTCCATTTCTCCGTCTTGTAACCAGGTATTCTGAATTCAGGTGGAAGTCTCTTTCCTGCCTTCTCTATATATATATTTATTCCCTCTGTAAAAATGTTTATACAATTTATTATTTCGTTATCCATGCTATCAATAACCATTTTGGATTTATCTTATATTCGTGGTAATCTGAGAAAATAATCAGTTTCTGCGTAATTTGCACCAAAGATCTCTGACAGTTCACCAGTTGTTGCCCTGTGTATAAGGTCCATTTGCCACAAACGCTCCTGGGCCAATATGAAACCAACAGCCATGCAGAGATCATGCTCATTTTCAGCATATATATGTGTCATACCTCGTTCACCACTCCTTACTTTGACATCATGCCTGATTCCTGGAACATCAATCTCACCTTCGTATAAAGGTTTGGTTCCGTTACTTTTATTTCTTACAATAATGAATCCTGCTACCAATAGAATTATTAAGAGGGACAGGAGAGAATAGAGAATAATCCTGAGCACTTTCATATTTTACAGGTTTTTGAGAACCTTAAGATACTAAAAGAAAGTAAAAATCTAAGGTAAGGCAAGTCGAACTTCGGGGTGGTTCAATCTCTTTTCGCAGCCGTGTTCTCCGGGGAGGATTGATTCAAAAAAAAAGCCTTAATCGGCTTCACTCAATAACGGGCTTTAGTTATTAAGTTACTTACAATAACAAGTTTTCGATGATTACCTAAAAAGAAAAACCGCTTTGCCTCCGGCAAAACGGTCTTCTGCTTTGTTTGTCGGGATGGGGAGACTGCTCTCCTGTCACTCACCCTGTTCGGTCAGGATCGCGATCTCGTTGGGAATGAAACTAAACAAATCAGAAGACCTCGGTGCAAAGCACCTGGTTTTACTTTTTAGCTAATTAAACAATAACAAGTTTTCGATGATTACCTAAAAAGAAAAACCGCTTTGCCTCCGGCAAAACGGTCTTCTGCTTTGTTTGTCGGGATGGGGAGATTCGAACTCCCGACCCCTACGTCCCGAACGTAGTGCGCTAGCCTGACTGCGCTACATCCCGTAATTAAAAAGGAGAAAAACAAGTTAGCCCTCTCTTAAGAGTCGACAAAAATAACCATTCTTGCTCCAATTTACATGTTTATCCTGAAATAATTTTTCCGCTTATTGAGTTTTTCCTTATTCCCCGGATCAGGATCATCTAGAGTCTTCCACTTTTCTCCCTCTGGTATTAACTTTAGTTAACAGGTAACCCAGCAGTAATATTATACCCAGCAGTGTAATAATAACAGGTGCACTGGGGACATCCAGTTTCAATGAAAACAGTAAGCCGGCAAATGATGCCACAAAGCCTGCTATCCATCCTACTGTTAACTTTGTTTCCCATTTATCTGACATAATAACCGACAACGATGCAGGCAGGATAAGGAAGGCAAATACAGTTAAAATACCTGCTATACTAACAGCCTCCACAACTACCAACCCGAAGGAAAAATAGAAAAGAAAGTCCCAGAGCATACGGTTTTTAATCTTCGCTTCATAATCATGGAATGAGTCAGTCAGCATCATGAACCTTTTCCTGTAAATAATATGAAAACCACCCACAAGAATTACCACGAGTGCCAGTTGTGTAAGCTGATGCCCTGAGATCCATAATATTGAACCAACCAGCATGTCATGTACGTGTACATCACCCCCCGCTCCCTTATCCAGTATAATAACTGTAAGTGTTGTAGCCACCGCATAAGCAATCCCAATAATAGCTTCAAGGGGAATAGATATCTTCCTGTTCCTTAACAAAGCAAATACAAAAGAAGCTAATGAGATAAAACTAATTGAAAATAAATAAGGCAGGAATCCGTGTGCCTCATGTGAGTGTTCCGCATGACCCATCTCAAAAAGTATCATTCCCACAGCGGATCCCAGTGCAGCAATTGAAGCAAGGGCAATATCAATAAAAATGATCTCCCTTTTAATCACATGTATACCGAAATAAACGTTAATCAGTACTATCAGTAAGCACCCTATCAGTGGAAGTAATATAAATTCAACAGACTCCATTTTCTTTCTTAATATTAATTTCTTGCTGCAATTCCTTTCCGTCCTCCCCTACTGAATAACTTTGCGAAGGCAGCTATATATGTAGCGATACCAATAATACTCACAATAGCGGGTCCATTCGAAATATTCAGGGTATACGATATATATATTCCTGCAAGCGCTCCAACAGAACCTATCGCCCAGCTCCATATAATCGTGGCTCTCCATGAGCTCACAAATATCCTGCTTATGGAGGCTGGTCCAATGAGTAATATAAAGACCAGGAAAATACCCATTACCGGAACTGATTTGACTATTACTATTCCGAACGTAATGTAAAAAACAAAGTCATATATCCTGGTCATGCCAAGCGAATCATTAATTATACCTCTCTGGCTTACCTTCCTGATATTTTTACCCAGTAAAAAGTTGAGTAATATTATCGGGACGAAAACAAGCAGGCAGCTCAGAACACTCTTCCATGTAACCCACAACACGTTTCCTGTTATAGTCTTCGTTATGTAATTTGAACCTCCCGGTATCTTCTCTGCCAGCAACAAAGCCATACCCAGGGCCACACAATAGAAAATACCTATTATTGCTTCCTGTGGCAGTACCTGCCTTTTCACTTTCATAACCGAAAAAATACCCAGCACAATTATCGTAAAAGCATAAGATATAAGCTGTGCGCCTATTGAGCTCTCCGTAAAGCCGAGAAGTATACCTATCATTGTACCAAGAGCTGCTATCTGTGCAACGGCAATATCGATGAATATTATTCCCCTTTCCAGTATGTGATTACCGAAATAGCTTAACATACCTGCCAGGATTATGCAAGCAACTATTGGAGGGGCTAGAAAAACAATAGTTCCCATTTTATCAGATACTCGCTTTAATCTTGCTTATCCAGTAATCCATAAGTTCAAAATTATTGTCAATGCCTATCTCACTATTTACAAACAGTGGCAGGTATACTGCTTTAATGCCCGTCCTGTCCTCAATCATATTGGGAGATTTTTTTTCAAAATAACTTGCCACGAGCATCACCTTTATGTCCTGCTCCTTTATCAGGTTCACCATATACTGCACATGCCTGGCTGATGGAGGTATACCTGGCTTGGGTTCAATGAACCCAGCTATTTCAAGACCAAAGATATCAGAAAAATAAGCCCAGTTCTTATGGTATGCAATTATCCTGCTTCCTCTGATAGGCAGGGCTTCCTTTAGCCACCCGCCGAGCAGGTCAGCAAGCTTCTTGCCCTCGTACTCCCTATCGAGAAAGGTAAAGAGGGTATGGTTATGGAGCAGCCTTGACAGAGTCTCACCTCCAAACATATTAACCAGTTCATCACCAAAGAGGGCCCTGTCGATCCTGTCAATAAAATCATCGCGGTTCTTTTCATAGAATGCGGCATTCTGGGGATCGACCTTTATAAGTCCCACTGTTATGTTCCTGGCAATAATCTTCCAGTTAAGCGGGCTTGTGTTTATATGGGGATTACCCATCAGGTGAACATCTCCTTCACTGCGATCTGCCTTTTCCGGTTTATCGAGTATGGTCACACCATCTGAGACTGCAACAAAGCCAACTGCCCCATCCATAATGTTTCTGTTACGCGCCTTATCCAGGAGTGTGGCAGACCACTGTTCCAGGTCCATACCTGTGGTTATCCATATATCTGCTTTATTGAGCATCATCGCATAGCTTGGTTTGGGTGGTATAAAATGAGGATCTGATTCACCCTTTGATATCATCTCCACTATAGCATTCTCTTTTGCTATCTCAGTAGCAATAGATGCATAGTCTGAGAATGAACAGACTATCCTTATCTGACTATTTACAGCTGCCAGCCCCGATAATGTAACCAGTGCCAGCAGCATGCTTATAATTTGCTTTTTCATATAATTAATTATTAAAATATTATTTCTTCGTTTTAATAAGCCTCGTGTTTATGTGGTCCCATAGCCCATGAGAACTGTATCACCAGAGTATGATTCGAAGGGTAGGAACCTATTGATTCAGGCAGGTAAGCAATTTCACGTGAATTATACTGGTATTGTATCCTGTAAAAAACGAATTCGCTTTGCCAGAAATCAAAATTAACTGAATAATCCCATTCGTATTGATCATTGTCATATGGCATCTCGCTGTATCCGATCCTGCCGCCAATCCATATACGTGAATTTAACTTGCGGTGAACCAGCGAGTAAAATCCCTTACTCCTAACTATTCCGTAGGGTGTTTCGTTAAAACCATAATACAGTTCAGTTTTCCAGTCAAATGACTTATATTTTGCCGTTCCCGGAGGCTGCCATTTGTAATGAAGACCGAAACTACCTATATAATTGTTTTTTCCGGCCGTTTCATTATTCTTACCTGCGATAGCACTCAGGCTATATTCGATATAACTGGAATTTGAAATATCATAATAATTTTTCCAGTGCCCGACATATGCAATATTAACACTCTCACCGGATGAGTAACTAAGATTGTCATTAATGTTGATAACAGAAAAATCGAACGAGCTTGCATCAGAGAATAATATCCTGGGAAGCATAATATTTACAGCTGCTCCCATGCCATTGAACCCGTCCAGTCCGAAATAGTTCACACATACCCTTGGCCTGTCAAACTGAGGAAGGGCATGCGTATGATGCCTGTTCAGCAGTCCGTACTCCGGGAAAAAAACACCACCTTTTAATGACATTTTAAGAGGCAGGTTGAGTATCTCCATATAAGCTTCTTCGATAGATACACCTTCATCGGTAATATCCAGGAAGGCTTTCCCTCGTGCAAATGGATCCAGAGGTGCAACGAAAGACATTTCAAGACTCCTCATGAATAATCCGTTGCTGCCATGTGTCCTTTCTCCTGGCTCTGATGTTAGTACATCATGAGCTGATGAAACTGATCCGAAAAAATCTCCAAGGACACTAATGTTAGGGTTCAATCCCTGTTGCTGGCGTACCCCGCTGTGAAATTTTTTAGATATATCAACATCTTCAGTTTTCTGCTTATCTGAAAGCATGTCTGCTTCTTCCATCAGCCTGGCCAGCTCATCTTCTTTTTTCTTTTCATCTTCAGCTGCCTCAAGCCTTTCTATTCTTTCGAGTAAGTTCCTGTAATCAATAGAATCAGGTATGGTTTTTTCCTGTGCAAAGCTCAATAGTCCGGCGAAATACAGTAGAAAGATAATTGAGAAATATTTCATTTGTTTTTTATTCTTAAATCTGGTTAACACCTGTCTAATTCATTAGCATGACGTAATTGATAAGCCAGGTGTGTTTAAACAATTGTTGCCGTTTACTGATTATAATGTAAAAAATGGAGGTCCCCTGAGAGAATAAGCAAGGATCCCGGAATGGACTTTGATCCCTGTCCTGGTTTGCTTTATCGATCTAATGATCTCCAATAGTGGTAACAGGGAAACCAGGATAAAGAATACTAAAATATCAATATTATCAAGGAGCTGAAGGATAATAAGCTCCGCGTCTGTATGGCTGTGAAAGGGTAGATTCTGGTCAGCCGGTTCTTTTTTAATGGGATGGGCATGAGAATATGTATATCCTCTGACATGGTGACTGTGCCTGTTCATCAGCGAGTTCGACATAAACAATAAAAGGACGGGCACGGTAACCAGCAGTATTAGGTATTTATATTTTCTGAAGACGCCCATATAAATAATTCTGAGGTTGAGCAAATATATGAAAGTTTCCTCTTTAGATAAAATTAAAAATACATCTGAAGCTTAAAGAATGTTAAAACGGTAATCAGTCATATATCACTTCAGCCAGTTTTTAATCATCCTTTCCCCATGTGGCGTCATGATTGACTCCGGGTGAAATTGCACTCCTTCAATATCAAAATATTTATGATGTACGCCCAAAATTATCCCTTCATCTGAATAACAGGTCACCTCAAGACAATCAGGTAATGAATAAGTGTCAGCTATCCATGAATGGTAAAACCCTGCATCAAAAAACTCCGGAATATTCATGAAAAGGGCCGATTTGACCCCGGTTCTGCGGACTGTTCTTGTCCTGCCATGTATGACATCATCAAGCTTAACCAGGTTACCGCCAAAATAAAGTACAATTGCCTGCAGGCCAAGACATATTCCGAGTATACTTTTGTATTCTCCATATTCAGCAAGAACACGTTCCATTATGTTACCCTTCTCCGGCAGATCAGGCCCCGGAGAAAATATTACTTTGTCATATGAGTCGACGGCTGACAGGTCAAGCTTATCGGATTTAATAATTTCTATTTGTGTTTTGGCCGAAGCTTTAACAATATGTGCTATATTGTATGTGAATGAATCATAATTATCTATTAGCAGGATTTTCATGAATTCAAATATAATTAAATCTGCTTCAGCACGAATGAATTGCCTTGGTAAAGAGAAACGTCCTTTCTTCTTTATGTTTGATTTTGAACTTAAAAGACCGGTTATATACCCGCTTGATGAGCTGCCGGGTGATATAATTATAAGCACCTCTCTTTTTGATAATTCAAACCCTGCAAAATATTCAACTTCGCAAAAAATAAATATTAATGCAGAACCTTTAGGCTTCAATATATATAAATCGTCTTTTGATAATGTAATCAGTAATATCTCACATGGCAATTCATACCTTTTAAACCTGACCTTCCCTTCGAAGCTGACAACAGATGCCAGCCTGGAAGAAATCTTCTACATGACCAGCGCAAAATACAGGTTGTTATTCAAGAATGAATTTGTAGTCTTCTCCCCGGAAATTTTTATAAGAATTGAAACGGATGGCACCATACGTTCATACCCGATGAAAGGTACTATTAACGCCTCAGTGATAAATGCCGAAAAAGTAATTATGGAGGATGAGAAAGAAACAGCTGAACATAATACCATCGTTGATCTTATCCGCAATGATCTTAGTATGAACGCAAAAAATGTCAGGGTTGAAAGATTCAGATACATAGACCGTATAAGGACGAATAATTCTGAACTACTGCAGATTAGTTCTGAAATTGCTGGCGACCTTGGACAGGAATGGGAAAACAGAGTGGGTGATATTATTACATCAATGCTTCCCGCAGGATCAATTAGCGGGGCACCAAAGAAGGAAACAATAAGAATAATTAAAGAAAGTGAGATCATTGAAAGAGGTTATTATACCGGAGTAATGGGCATTTATTCCTCAGGTGAGTTGGATAGCGGGGTTATGATAAGATTTATCGAACAGAATGAAACAGGATATGTTTATAGAAGTGGAGGTGGAATAACCTATATGAGCCAGGCAGAAAGTGAATACAAGGAATTAATAGAGAAAATATATGTCCCTGTTGGTTGAAACAATTAAAATTAATGACGGTAAGATATTCAATATCGATTATCACTCAAGCCGTTTCAATAGGACAAGAAAGGAATTATTCAATGCCGGTCCTGGTGTAGACCTTGGTAATAAAATAATTATACCATCATATGCCAGGAAAGGTCTTTACAAATGTAGAATTGAATATGATGAAAATATCAGAAAAATTGACTTCCTTCCATATGAAATAAAAAAAGTGGGCTCATTGAAACTGGTGGAAGCGCCTTACCTTGATTACAGATACAAATATATCGACAGGTCAGCTATTAATGAGTTGTTGAAGCATAAGAACGGATGTGATGATATCCTTATGATTAAAGATGGGATGGTCACCGATACATCCTATGCAAATATAATAGTCAGGGGCGATGAAGATATCTGGTATACCCCATCAGGATTTATTCTCAGGGGGACAAAAAGGGAATACCTGCTGAACCATGGACTAATAAAAGAAGCGGATATAACACCTGCCGGTCTGAAGAGATACCTCGAGCTTAGACTTATAAATTCCATGCTGGACATTGAAGACACCGAGAGTATTCCTGTAAGTGAAGTTTCTTTCTGAACTATTACTGTGTTTACTAATTAATAAACCTTGTCCTTTCCCTCCTGATGTTTTTGACGGGATAGGAAAATTCCTTCCCATGATATGTATATTTTATTATATCATCCCCACCTTTTACCTCATATTCATAATTCTCAATCAGGGATGGCCCTGTGTTAATAGTTCCCTTCACTATTGTCTTCCTGCCATCAAAGGCAGAACTAACTTTAACTTCAATACCCCTGAATACCAAAGATGTAAACTCAACTCC
>Ga0272443_10002558_pt1 | contig 22980 bp, 20 predicted proteins | sample SSMAcet12_FD_193581 | JGI IMG/M metagenome (GOLD analysis project Ga0272443, IMG submission 193581) | Marine sediment archaeal communities from Little Sippewissett salt marsh, Falmouth, MA, United States - SSM-Acet-12 | ecosystem: Environmental > Aquatic > Marine > Wetlands > Sediment ...
AAGGCAGATCTCCTGATGGCAGTATTATATCAGCTTGAAATCTATCCTGATGTTTCATGCCGGAAATTTGTATCGGGAAATTATTTTGAGAGTGAAGATGAGATGGTTTCATTTTATGCCCGTAAGATGAAAGTCACGGACAATTCCGGGAGGAAAATAATTGCCGGTTACCTGGAGGATATTGCAGAATATAATTGTGGAAGGTATCTAATTGAGGAAATCGGGATTAAAGCACATCTCAGTTGGGAATGCCTCCGATAAAGGAATTTGACTATATCTTTTAATCTTCCTTCTCTTTGTATCTGTTCTGTGTGATCTCTTTCAGGGCAGATATGAAATCATCAACCGAACTGAATCTGTTTTCCGGATATTTCTCAAGGCCTTTTAAGATGAATGCATCATATTTTTTCAGTTCCGGTTTGTAATCTGATGGTAATCCGGGGTTATCATGTACTATTGCAGCAGTATATTCTCCTATTCCATCACCTGAAAAGGGTAGTTTTCCTGTCAGCAGTTCATAATAAATAACAGATAACTGGAATATGTCGGTTCTTCTGTCACATCTTCCAAATCTCTTGGGCAGTACCTGTTCCGGTGCGGCATAATGAAGTGAGAATGCAATTGTACCCGTTTCTGTATTGTCCATTATAAGTTTTCCAAGACCCCAGTCGGCAATCTTCGGGACTTTATCCTCAGTGAGCAGTATATTCCGGGGCTTAATATCCCTGTGGACTATGCCTCTTTTATGGGCATAAGAGAGGCCCTCTGCAATTCCTGTTATTATTCCGGCAGATACCTCTTCCTTTTGTGGTTTTTTAAGACCGGCAAGTGAATCTTTAAAATATTCCATCTCAACAAAGGGCACGGGAAGTATGTTCAGGTCAGATACGTGTACAATATTTTTGTGGTCAAGATTCTTCCAGATGTTCATCTCCCTAAAGAGATTGATACCGGTTTTCTCATCAAGATAAATTGGAATTTTCAGGGCCACAATTTTGCCGTCTTTTCTTCTCTTTACCTTAAAGACTTTTGCCATTCCCCCCATTCCGACAAAATCATCCTGCATATATCTCTCTTTTAAAATCTCGGGAAATGATGATAAGTGGATATTCTGATCCTTAATCACATTTTTATCGCTGAAATATTCATTATATTTCCGGTTGCTGAAATCGGTGACTATTGTGTCATTCAGGCTGAATGCCGGGTACCTCCTGATCATGGCAAAATATAAACTGTTTATAATAAATGCAATTATTCCGGTTCCGGCTGTTAAATACATCTGTTCTTCTGAATCCGGATGGATTATAATGAGGGTTGCAGAAAGAAGGAGTACTGTCAGAATCATTGTAAGATACCAGACAAAAATTCCGTTTCTCTTTTCTATAATTGAATATACCATGTAGATGCATGCCAGTGAAAGTGACAGGGAGATCCAGGCCAGGAAGAAGTTTTCAAGTGGATCTGTTCCTCCTGTTCCTTCAATTCCTACTCCTGAGGTCATTGAGACAGTAATAAAAAAGAGGTACAGCCCCTGAAGCATATAGACAAGGATAAGGAATGCTGTAAGAAAGGGCTTTTTTTTGTAGGTATATCCTGCAGATGATTCTTTACCTGCAATATGTACAAGTAGTACGATCCATGCAGATATGAACAGAATCAGAAGAAAATAGATATTTGAGAAGAATCTGATAGTATATTTATCTGTAATTCCGTCCACTGTTCCTGCCTGAGTCAGGTTTTCGGAACCTTTTCCTTCTCTGACATAATCTGTTTTAAATCCGTTATTTACGTCGAAAATCCCTTTTACTTCATTGGTGTATGATATTATTGTCTGATCATTTTCTGTCTGATCGGGCTTTGGCGGATAATCTGTAAGATTACTGACTGTTACCTGATTGTTATTGTCCGGAAAAAAAATATTTTCGTCTGCACAGACAGTATTTACAAGTAAAATTAATGAAATTATCAGGAGGAATATAATTCCCTTACCTGCTTTGATATTTTTATCTGAATTCATTATTTTTCCTGTATCTCAGAGTTGTGCTTAATTCCGGAGTATGTCCTCTGATTATAATATTACTGTCTGTTTCTGAATTATTGGGAGAATATAATATTTTTGTCTGTTTCTGAATTGTTAATTGATTATATATTGTTCTTTATTTCATTAATAATTTTCATTTTCGGGAAAATTATTTGTGTCTTTTTGCCGGACGAAGATAATTATTATTACAACTCTCGGATTATCTTAAATCTGCAGGTATGTCTGTAATATTGAATTTTATGGCCTTTTTAGTCCTTAATTAATAATCACTGTTCTGATTTCATCAGAAAATCCCGTTTTAGTTATGCTTCATGGTTATATTTAAGATTTTTTTGAATTAATGTGGCGGCAGATGAATGACTTTATTTTAGGACTGAAATTAACAAAAAATGAGTTTTATATTAATGGTTGTAATCTTTGCCCGCACAAAAGATCAGTTTTATGCCTTTCGTGCTTCTTGAAAGTTCAATGGTATTACCATCAAAGACCTCTGTTCTGATTCCCTTTTCTGCTTCTTCCCCATTAATGTAAGTTCCGCCTGTACTTTTTGTATCTTCAATAAACCACCTGTCATACTCTCTGATTATCCGGCAGTGTGGTTTTGAGATCCTTGATACAGCGGTATGAAATTCTGAAATAATTATATCCCCCTCTTCTGCTGCGTATGTTGATTCATTGTCCGCACGGCCGATTCTGATTTTATTTTCATCTATCGGCCAGATTCTTCCGTCTTCAGGACCACCTATGATAATTACGGCGGGAGTATCAGGTCTTATCCCTGTTATAATCTCTTCCTTGAGTGAATTTATTCTCCCGCTGATGTGCTCAGTTCCCGGAGTCAGGTTGAAGCATGAAAATATCTGAAGATTATTGAATACTGAATCAAGTCCTCCGGGCATGAGTGAGTATTTCCACACCGGATGAACACCCTTTGATGACCTGCTGCTGATTCCTGTTTCTTTTCTGATTACTCCGGCAGTATTCAGTTTCTGGATATGCTTTTTGGTATTTTCATATGATACACCCACTTCATATGAGATTTCACGTATGTCTTTTGGGACATTTTCAATGGCTTTAAGAATTTTAAGTCTTGTCGGGTTTGAAAGAACATCAAGGTAATCTGATAGTTCTTCTAAAAATTCGTCATCATTTTCAAGAAATACTGTTTCCGGGTTTTTTTCTGCTGGCATTTTAACTCCTCTGTTTTATTACAGAATTATTGCTGCATAGGTACAGGCTGAAATATAATTTATTATCATAAATCCGGTTCCGCCGGTTTATTTATCCATTTGTGGTTTTATTGAATGATGCTATACATTCTGCCGGGAATTATCAAAAAGTAAAAGCCTGTTGTGCTCTTCTCTTATTTTATTATAGTGTATAGATATAACATGGTGCATTTTTATGCATTGATCTAAGTGATTCTCCGGGCGGAGATAAAATAATTTTGACAGTACTTTTACTGTCGTGGTATAGGGTGATACCTTTGTTTAACCATCCGGTTATATGATAATGTCTGGTTTTTCAGGGTTTTGATTTAAGCTAAAGGGCTGAAATAAAAAAAGTGGTTTTTTTCAATGGAGGAATCTGGTCTGGTTTTTCCGGTGCATAAATGATAATTTATTCAGTCATCCCTGACAGAAAGACATTTTTCTATATCATAGATAAAGATCTTTCCGTCACCGTTCTTTCCTGTATGTGCATATGTCTTGATTATGTCCACGATCTCATCTGTTTTTTCATCTTCTGTAACAACCTCTATCTTAACTTTGGGTATGAGATCGACAAGGATCTCTTTTCCCCTGAACTGAAGCGCAATTCCGCGCTGAGCTCCACGGCCGCGTACTTCAGTTACTGTCATTGCATGATGGCCCTTATCCAGGAGGGCTTCCGATACTTTTTCAAGTTTTTCCGGACGGATTACTGCTTCAATTTTCTTCATGATATACCTCACATGCGCACTGATTCACCGTGCTGGGCGATGTCGAGACCGACATATTCTTCATCTTCTTCCACACGCAGTCCGATTGTTTTTTCTACAAGCATTGCAAGCACATAGGTTACAACGAATGCATATAATACTGCAACCACAGCATCAATCAGCTGTATTACAAACTGGTCTACATTTCCATATATTAATCCGTCAACTCCGCATATTGCAGCGGTTGCGAATATACCTGTTGCGATGGCTCCCCAGAATCCACCGACTCCGTGTATTGCCCACGCGTCAAGTGATTCATCGAGGCCCTTCTTTAAACGGAAGAGAAGTGCAGCGTAGCAGAGCACACCTGCAACAGCCCCTATTACAATTGCAGACATTGTGTCGACAAAACCACAGGCTGGTGTAATTGCGACAAGTCCTGCTATTGCACCTGAAATCATTCCAAGTGAGCTTGGTTTGCCCTTAATCCATGATGCTCCCATCCATGCGAGTGCACCTGCCGAAGCTGCAACGCATGTTACAGTGAATGCGTTTGCCGCAATTCCGTCTGCTGCCAGTTCACTTCCGGCGTTGAAACCAAACCATCCAAACCAGAGCAATGCTCCGCCAAGCAGAGTCAGTGGTATGTTTGCAGGCTCCATTGTCTCCTGTCCGAAACCAAGGCGTTTGCCGACTACAAGTGCAGCTGCGAGTGCTCCGAAACCGGAACTGATGTGAACTACTGTTCCGCCGGCAAAGTCAAGCGCTCCGAGCTGTGATGCCCAGCCGCCTCCCCATGCCCAGTGGGCAAGCGGGTCATATACCAGTGTTGTCCAGAGAAGCCCGAATACGATAAATGCACTCAGTTTTACCCTTTCAGCAATGCCTGATGTCAGGATTGCCAGGGTAAGTCCGGCAAATACGAGCTGGAAGACCATGAACAGAATGTCTGGTATGCCATCACCGTCAAGGCCTACTCCGGCAAGACCCACGTGATCAAGTCCACCAATAAAACCCGCAATGTCGGGACCAAATGCAAGTGAGTATCCAAAGAGAACCCACTGAATCGAAACAACCGCAAAGGCAACAAATGCCAGTGTGATCATTGAGATGACACTTTTTCTGCGAACCATTCCGGCATAGAACAGCCCGACACCTGGTGTCATCAGCATGACCATTGCGGTACAGATTATAATAAATGCTGTGTCTCCACTATCAATCATATTTCTTTCTCCATTCCGGCATTATGCATTCAGGTATAAACCTTTTTTCTGCAATTACTAGGATATCTGTTTTTCTGTTACAATTAGACAGTAGGAAGTTACCTTCCTACATATTTAAATATTTTTATTATGGCTATATAGATCTCAATATCTGTAAATTTTTCAGGAAAAAATAATCATGTCGTAAACTTAAGAGTTAATTTCTTTCAGTCGGTCTCAGATAATTAGTGATATAGCAGATATTATATCCCGAAAATCACCTGAATATTACTATTTTTCTAAATAAAGTCTATATTTGATGTAAAATATGGTGAATTCCTATATGTGTTACAGCATAAATGAAGTGACAGGATAGAAACTTCCGTTTACATATTAATATATATTTAGCTAATCCAAGTTTATTAGCAATTCGTGTAATATCAATTATCAGAATCAGCGGATAGATTGAGTATGTGTGGAATTATCAGTGTAATAGATCGCTCCGGTTCGTCAATGGATGGCGGGGCGATAAAAAAAGCCCTCGCACAGATGAATGAGCGTGGAAACGGAGAGGGCGCAGGATATGCAGTTTATGGTGCATATCCTGATTATAAGGAATATTATGCCCTCCATGTCTTCTATGACAACCTTGAGGAGTCTAAGACTGCGGTTGAGGAGATACTTGAAAAGTGGGGTCATATAGAACATTCTGAGGAGATACCTACATATGAGCAGTCCAGGCTAAAAAAAATCCAGACTCCATGGAGATATTTTTTCAGACCGGACGCTTCACTCATCAGTGGCGGTATTTCCGGTGAAAAGGATGCAGTAATCAGGATAATCAATACTGTAAATACCTCGGTTGAAGGTGCATTGATCTTTTCATCGGGCAAAAATGTAGGCATTTTTAAGGCTTCAGGATGGCCTGAGGAAGTCGCAGATTTTTACAGGATTGAGGATTATGAAGGATACATCTGGCTTGGCCATAACAGGTACCCCACAAATACAGGTGGATGGTGGGGCGGAGCACATCCTTTCAACCTTCTTGACTGTAGTGTTATCCACAACGGAGAGATAACATCATACGGGACAAATGCAAGATATATCGAAAGCTTTGGCTATAAGTGCACAATGCTTACAGATACCGAAGTTGTGGCGTACCTGCTGGATCTTCTTGGCAGAAAGCATGAACTGCCTGCTGATCTTGCTGTAAAAGCACTTGCACCTCCTTTCTGGGACGAAATTGACAGGATGGATGTCAGTAAAAAAGAGCTTTATACTGCTCTTAGAATGGCATATGGCTCAGCACTTATGAATGGGCCGTTTGCTATTGTGGTTGCAAATACTGACAGCATAATGGGATTTACTGACAGGATTAAGCTGAGACCAATGGTGGCAGCAGAATATGGTGACCGGATGTATATATCAAGCGAAGAGGCGGCAATAAGGACGATGGAACCTGTTCTTGATTCTGTCTGGATGCCTGCGGCAGGTGAACCTGTAATCGGGAGGCTTAAGAGATGAGTATCGGAAGTGTTCCTGTCAAATTCAGAATAACGGTTGACAACGATCGCTGCATGCTCTGTGAACGGTGTATTGAGAACTGTTCATACGGTGTCTTCAGGAGGGAAGGGCAGAAAATAATTCCTGATTCAAGAAAATGCACAGCATGCCACAGATGTATTGCCATGTGCCCGCGTGATGCCATTGATCTTGAAGAGAAACCCAATGACTACAGAAGCCATCCCCTCTGGACAAGGGAAGCCAGAGAGGCAATATATAACCAGGCAAAGAGTGGAAAGATCATTCTCTCCGGAATGGGCAATGCCCTTGATTATCCGATAATTTTTGACAGACTTGTTCTTGATGCCTGTCAGGTTACAAATCCGAGTATTGATCCGCTAAGGGAGCCGATGGAGCTTCGGACATATATCGGAAAGAAACCGCGTCAGATTGAAATTAAAAAGACAGATGCCGGGGATTATGATCTTAATACAAACCTGGCACCGAATCTGAAGCTTGAAACTCCGGTTATGATCGGCCATATGAGTTATGGTGCAATATCGCTCAATGCCCAGAAGGCACTTGCAAAGGCTGTCAGCGAAGTCGGGACATTTATGGGTACAGGAGAGGGAGGACTTCACAAAGATCTCTATCCATACCAGAATAACATGATTGTCCAGGTTGCCTCAGGACGTTTTGGTGTTGATATCAATTACCTTGAAAGAGGTGCAGCAATTGAAATTAAGATCGGGCAGGGTGCAAAGCCGGGTATCGGCGGTCATCTGCCGGGTGAGAAAGTTGCTGAGGATGTCTCTAAGACAAGGATGATTCCGCTTCACAGCGACGCTATCAGTCCTGCACCACACCATGATATTTACAGTATTGAAGATCTCGCGCAGCTTGTAAGGAGCTTAAAGGAAGCTACTGAATGGAAAAAACCGGTCTTTGTAAAGATAGCCGCAGTTCACAATGTTGCTGCAATTGCATCCGGAATTGCACGTTCATCTGCTGATGCTGTAGTGATTGACGGTTTTAAGGGTGGAACAGGCGCTGCGCCGAGGGTATTCCGTGACCATGTCGGTATGCCGATTGAAGTGGCAATTGCAGCTGTAGATAAAACCCTAAGAGAGCAGGGCATCAGAAACGAGGTCTCGGTAATTGCCAGCGGTGGTATCCGTGACAGTGCAGATGTCACAAAGGCTGTGGCACTTGGTGCAGATGCGGTTTATATTGGTACTGCCGCACTTATTGCGATGGGCTGCCGTGTCTGTGGATCATGCTACAGAGGACTCTGCCCGTGGGGTATTGCAACCCAGAGACCTGAACTGGTAAGCCGGCTGGATTCTGATGAGGCGGCTGTAAATGTGGCTAACCTGATTAATGGATGGACACTTGAGCTTGCAGAGCTTATGGGTGCTGCCGGAATTAATTCAATTGAGAGCCTGAGAGGAAACCGTGACCGTCTCAGAGGTTATATGCTTGATGAGGGAATCATGGATGTTCTTGATGTAAAGATGATAGGTGCATAATTATGGGAGAAGAACTTGTAATTGATGCAGAGGGCATGCATTATACCCCGCTTAATAAGATGATCAGGGGAGCCGCTGCTTCAGGTGTTAAAAAAGTAATTTTAAAGAATGTATGCGGACAGCGTTTCATTGCAAACGGCCTTAAGTGTGATGGCATTGAGATTGAGATCCAGGGTGTTCCCGGCGGTGACCTTTCAATGTTCATGAACGGACCTGAGGTGACTGTCTATGGCAATGCCGATCATGCACCGGGCAATACAATGGATGGTGGCAGACTTATCATTCACGGAAGCACCGGAGATGCTGTTGCGCACAGTATGAGAGGCGGTGAGGTCTATGTCCGTGATGATGTAGGCTACCGTGCCGGAATCCATATGAAGGCATATATGGAGAAGAAACCTGTTCTTGTTGTCGGCGGACAGTCACGGTCATTCCTTGGTGAATATATGGCCGGAGGAATTCTGGTTGTTCTTGGTATTGGTAAGGACTGTCCGGTTGAAGGCAGAGGTGTCGGAAGCGGAATTCATGGTGGTTCGATCTTTTTGAGAAATGTCACTCCTGATGAAGTTGACGCCGGAATCGGTGCAAAGGTGGTTTCTGCGGATGAGGAGGATATGGAAGTGATTAAGCCATATATTCTGAATTTCTGCAGATACTTTGATAATGATCCGGAAGAACTGATGAAAAGTCCGTTTGTGAAGATTACACCTGCAAGCGCAAGGCCTTTTGCAAATAAATACTGCTGGGAGTGAGATTTTTATGAAAAGGAAAAATTATGAAGATTTAAAAGCTGAGGTGTGGGATACCGGCAGATGCTCCGGCTGCGGCGCCTGTATTGCAGTATGTCCTGCTGATGCAATTGTCTTTTCAACCGATGACGGCTCTGATAATCCGGTGAACACGGGATACTGTAAGGAAGTTGTGGACTGTGTTCCCTGTGGTGCATGCTATGCGGTATGCCCGAGGACAGATGACGTAAAAATTCCAAAGGATTTAACCGGGGAGTACAGAAAAATTGTTCCGGCAAAATCGTCTTTTGAGATTCCCGGGAAGCAGAGTGGGGGTGCAGTCTCTGCAATTCTTCTTGACGGTCTTGAACGCGGGACAATTGATGCTGTTATTACCATCTCTGAGGATGGATGGACCAGGAAACCATACTCTGTAATGATCACCTCAAAGGAAGCAATTCTTATGAAGGCCGGAAGCAGGTACAACTGGCATGTTCCTGTTCTTACAGCATTAAATGAGGCTGTTGTCGGCAGGAAATATTCAAAGATAGCTATAGTCGGAACTCCGTGTGTCGTCCAGGCTGCAAGGCTTATGAAGGAGAGTACAAATGATCTCGTTAAGCCGTTTGGCAATGCCATACGCCTCATTGTTGGTCTTTTCTGCACAGAAACCTTTGATTATGAGAGGCTGATGCAGGATAAGCTTAAATCTGAGATGGATATTGAACCATGGGAGATCAGGAGGATGGATGTCAAAGGTAAGCTTGAGATTACCACTGACAGAAAAATCATTGATCTTCCTCTTGCAGAACTTGAGGAGAGCATTAAGGAGGGCTGCAAAGTCTGTACTGATTTCACTGCCCTTATGTCCGATGTTTCCGCAGGTTCTGTCGGTTCTGAGCCTGGTTATACAACGCTTGTCATCCGGAATGATACCGGAGAGGGTTTTGTATCAAATGCTGTTGAGAGCGGAAAACTTGAGCTGTCCGGAGAAGTTAATCTTAAACTGGTTGAGAAACTTTCCCGTGCAAAGCTCTCAAGAGCCTAAATAATACATATTTTTTTACACATGCTATATTCTGTTCTCTGCTGATTATTTTTACAGTATTAATTCAGTATCGGCCGAATTTAGAGAACATTTTAATATATCTGTTTTATTTAAATTATTCCGGTTCAGAAGCACCTGAACCATATTCTGCTTTTGGCCGGGAATTTAAAAAAGTGAAATTTATTTCTTTGATCCGGCTGCGCCGACAACAATTGAGAGTGCTGTTGCGATCTCGTCAAGTTTCTCAACCGGAATTCCCATAACCATCAGGTCATCTTCTATTCCGGAGAACTTCCTTGAACCGTCACATCCAAGTGAGACATTTGGTTTTCCGGTCATGTAAGGCTGGGCACATGCATCTGCACATACTGACTGTATACCTGAAAATTCGGAATGAATTCTCCCGCCGGTGTGGTAGAGGACTGACTGGGCAAATTTCAGAAGTGAAATAGGCTGTGCAATGATTACAACCACATGCGGATCAAAAGGTGTTTTGTCAAGCGGGGCGTAGAGTGAAGCATATGTTACAGGTTTATCACCTACAGGGTTTTTGATGCGTGGTATGCTTGAAATTGTTCTGCTGCATGCTGCCCATGTGTCAAACTTTCCAAGTTTGTGGTAGAATTCACCACTCTGAAGTGTTGGAGTGAGCTCTTTCAATCCAAGTGCCCATGCCCCACCTGCACAGAGGTGTTTGTCAGGTTTTGCATAGAATATTTTGTCATCTTTTCCTGCGGAAACAACCATCTGGCAGTGCCTTGCCGCTTCTTCAATTTCAGGGACATTCTCCGGAATTGCATCCTCTGATTTTGCAAATTTGACTGCAACAGGTTTTATCCTGAGGTGCAGATTGTCAATAAGTGTCTTTGATATCGCTTCATAGTCCAGTTTTGTTCTCATTTCGTCAGCCATTTTGTATCACCAATAATTAACTTGTATCTCTGATAAATTTTTATAATCCTAAATTCTCAAGAGTGTATATAAAGCCTGCCCCAAGAATCAGTACGATTACTATGAGGTATACAGCTTTTATCCCGAGCATCTCCGGAATTGTCGTGTAATTGATTTTTTTGTAAATGAGGAGATTTTCTCTGATCTTTGGATAGAGCAGTGCAAAGAGTCCTGCTCCGGACATTATACCTATAATACCAAAGAAGGCATCAAGGGAACCCTGCCCCAGTGCACCCGCCACAGTGCCCGGACAGAGTCCGAGGACTGCAAAACCGGCTCCGAATATAATCCCGCCTATTACAACTGTTGAGGCTGAGCCGATATTTATGTGCAGTTTCGCATGGCCCAGGTGGATCAGAAGATATACTCCGGGCATCCCGACAAGAATTGCGGTAACCATGAGTTTGACAACAGTAAAATCTGTCAGGAGCAGCTGGCCTATAATAACGTCATAATATGTAACTCCGCCCTTTTGCAGGAAAATACCAAATGCTATGCCTGTGATTAGTCCTAAAGTCAGCTGAAATGTTCTGTTTTTATGAAATTCTGAGTTCATTTCAGGTCACTCCATATATGATAAATGCGGTGGCAATTCCCCCGGCAAACATGAACATAACAGTCAGAATGCTTGTGATGTTCAGCTGTGTTATTCCGGATATGCCATGGCCGCTGGTGCATCCGCCTGCGAACCTTGCTCCAAATCCCAGAAGTAATCCTCCGGCAACAGCAATTACTGCTCTTAATAGGGCATTGTCACCAAATCTCGATGCAAAGAGATCGGGCACCATTGATATGGCAAAGGCGCCGGAAGTCCATGCGGAGATGAATGCTCCGATAATTATACCCAGAACAAGCATAACCTGCCAGTCTATAACCGGTGTGAATTTTTCATAATAGGGATTTTCCTCTTTTTTTCCCTTTCTGAATATGCTTCTTATCATTCCGAATATCCTGAAATACGAAGTAGAACATCCAAGTGGTTTATTGGCAAAAGCAAATGAGATCCAGCTCAGTACACCAATGCCTGCGCCTGCGATGTAGGGGGACCACTGCTCTGCTGTCAGAATTTCCAACATTTCAATCAGGTTCTCCTCATACTTTTTAGAATATATATTTTAGCCTCATTTTTCAGGTTTCAAATATAATATTCCCGGAAATCTTCCGGGCAGAATGTCATTTCAAACATCCTTGAAATGTAATTGTGTATTCAGACACTTTATATCTTTTGGTTTCTAACATCTTTGAAATGACTTCTGCTGATTATGAGAGCTATGGGGATGATGTCCCACGGGAAATAATTGATGAAATTGAGGCAAGGGGAGGCATTGGGGGCATAAAAAAGAGTCTGCCTGATGATGAATGCTCTGAGAATCAGGCTGTAATGCACCGTGCATGCACAGATCCTGTGCGCCTTAAGATACTGGCTATCTTAAGCGGAGGGCCGCTGTGTGTCTGCGCAATAAAGGATGTACTTGAACTTCCGGATTCAAAACTTTCATACCATTTAAATGTCCTGAAAAAGGCCGGACTGATCTCAGGGAGGCAGAAATACCGCTGGATTATCTATAGCCTCACTGAACAGGGAATAATCTGGAATGGGTGTGTGTGCCGCAGCCGTGATGCGATTCTTACTGATGATGCTCTGAACAGGAATGATAGTTAAGTTCAGATTCAGCAGATGTTAATCATATAGGATTCATAAGTTAAAAGGAAATAAAATGGAAAATGTCCCGCTGAAATTTGTAAACCATAAAATTGAAGAGAATGCTACAAAGGTCACATACAGGCCTGCCGAGAACACCGGTACCGTGATTTATAATCTCTCCCTCATTGATAGTGCAGACTATGAATTCGCCATAGAAATTTTCAGGGAAGCTTTCAGGGCCGGACTTGTAGTCAGTGACAGAGTCTCATTTCTGGATGAGGGTGATGAGATGGAGTCATACAGGATTCCTGAAGGTAAGACAGGCATATGCACAATATGCAGTATGACCCTGGATGCTCTTCTTCTCAGGAAAGGTATTCCGATAAATCCTATTGGCGGAGGCATTGTTGAAATTGAAAATATGGTTCCAAGAAGATTTACTGCGATGCTGAAATATGAATATACCACAATTGATCCCATTTCGGTTATGATCTCTCAGGGAAATACGGAGGTTTCAGGAGTTATAAAGACCGGAAACGGTTCTATAACCGGAAATATCAGGGAGTTTCATATGGAAGCCGAAAGTACGGTCTTTGGTGTCGTTGATGAACTGAATTCATCCGGATTTACCGGTGTCCTTGATGTCGGCGCGCCGAATACCTCGCTTCTGGGTGTGCCTGTCACCCCGAATTACCAGGGTTTTTCGATGATAGGCGGTACAAATCCTGTAGCGGCAATTATTGAATCCGGAAGATATGCGGAAGTCAGGTCAATGAAAGGCCTGATTGATATCAGTAATATTAAATATGTCACAGATTACTGATAATCTCATATAATTTTTACCGGATTTCCGGGCGGAAAAATTTATCCTTTGTCCTGATTATATCTGCAGAAATTCGTTGACCTGTAAAACGCCTTTCAGAAAATAGATTTTATTTGAATTCAAATTTGGAATAGGGAATATTTCCTGCACCGATCTCTGTTTTAATATTATATCCCCTTTCAATTCCGCACCCTATCAGGTTCATTCCAGAGTATGCTATTATTGAGGTTCTGTAGGGGTCGGGTCTGAGATTCATGACTCCACAGCCTGTAGTCACTGGAAATCTGAATCCTGCTTCCTGCATTCCGGCAGCAATTGACATGACGGACTGTTCAGAACTTTCAGGTATTTCGCGTACATTTGCAAGCATTGTACCATTGCCGGTTTTTGTGGTCTCACTTATTGAAGTCATTTTGGAATTTATAAAGAGAATCAGGGGATCTAATGTTGTTCCCCTATAGCCAATAAGGTCTGTAAAGCCTGTGGGCCTGTTATCTTTAACTCCCATTGTGCCGCCAAAAGCCATCCTCACAGGGATTCCGTTCTTCTGGAGGATTCCATCCATTGTTACACTGCATATGGTTATGAATCCTACATGACCCTGTGGTATTCTTGGATCACTGTCGATTATTTTATATGAGCTGAAAAAACCGTAATCTGATCGGATAACATCATCAAAAGCCTCTGAAACTCCATCTGTTTCATCCTCGGGAACAAAAGAGAGGTTATATGCAATATTTCCTGTGCATGTTTCCGGATCAAAATTGCTCCGGAATGCAAGTTTTTCAAGTTTGGATATTACAAACCCGACCCTTTCATCAACAAGGGCATTTTCAGATTCGGCTATTCCCGCTTTGGTAAGTACGCGTCCGCGGTTTCCTATTTTTCTTGTAAAACCTGTATCGTCCAGATAACTCAGGTAATACTGAACTGCCCTGTCTGTCAGTACAAAGCCCCTTGCAGCCATCAGCTCAGAGAGTCTTTTTGCGCCGACAGGTTCCTGGTAATCCTTTAAAATCCTTAATATTTCAATACATTTTCTTTCTGATCTGACAAAACTCATGGTGTGATGATAGCCCCTTTTTTGAATTTAATGAATAATCCGGAGAATCCGCCGGTTCTTCTTTTGTTTTTTTATAACTAATAGATTAGAACCGGATTTAATATATTTGTATTTAAAAAATGATGTTTCTGATGTGAATTTGCAGAAAAATATTATTGTCTGCCCGGATTTCCGGTCATCTGACTTTACTGACCGGCAGACAGACTGGTTTCGGATGGATTGTCTGTGTGTATGTATATCTGTTTTTCTGATTCCTGTTAATCAGTTTAATATCTGGTAAGGTACTGTTCTACTTCCCATGGGTGGACTGCTGTTCTGTATGAATCCCATTCCATATCTGCGATTGAATTCAGACCTTCAGTGACGTGCTTTCCGAATGTGTTGCAGAGCAGCTCATCTCCCATAAAGTGTCTGTTTGCTGTGATAAGGTCACCCGGAAGTGTGTCGATATGTGCCTGCTGCCTCTCGGTTTCTGACATATTGAAGATGTTCTTGTTTGCGTCTGCCGGAGGTTCGATCTCGTTCTTTATTCCTTCTATACCGGCTGCAAGGATTGATGCAAAGGTAAGGTAAGGGTTGCAGGTTGGATCGGGGCTGCGCAGTTCAATTCTTGTGGAATTTCCTCTTGGTGCAGGGACTCTGACAAGGGCCGTCCTGTTTGATGCACTCCATGCGATATAAACCGGAGCTTCATATCCCGGGATGAGGCGCTTGTAGGAGTTTACAGTCGGGTTTGCAACCCTTGTTATGCTCTTTGCATGGTTGAGGACACCTGCAATGAAATGCTGTGAGACTGTTGATAACTGATTTGGTGTATCCGGGTCAAAGAATGCATTTTTGCCATCCTTGAAGAGTGAGCAGTTTACATGCATCCCGCTTCCGTTTATTCCATAGACGGGTTTTGCCATGAATGTTGCGTGGAGGTTGTTTAAGAGTGCAATTGTCTTTGTTACGAACCGGAATGTTACAACATTGTCTGCGGTTTTCAGTGCATCTCCGTATTTGAAGTCTATTTCGTGCTGGCTCTTTGCAACTTCATGGTGTGATGCCTCGATCTCAAAGCCCATCTCTGTAAGTGCAAGTATTATGTCACGTCTTACATTCTCTGCAAGGTCAGTCGGGGCAAGGTCAAAGTAGCCGCCGTGATCCTGAAATTCTATGCTTGGTTCTCCGTTTATCATCTTAAAGAGGAAGAACTCAAGCTCGGGACCTGTGTTGAATGAGTAGCCCATCTCTGCCGCTTCTTCAAGTGTCTTTTTCAGGATGTATCTTGGGTCGCCCTGGAATGGTGTTCCGTCCGGCATATAGACGTCACAGATAAATCTTGCAACACGGGTCTCTTCCGGTCTCCATGGCAGGACTGAATATGTGGAAAGATCTGGCCTGAGCAGCATATCTGATTCTTCAATGCGTGCGAATCCCTCTATTGAGGATCCATCAAAGGATATCCCCTGAGTGAGTGCTTTCTCTGCCTGTCCGGCGGGTATGGCGACATTTTTTATCTGCCCCTGGATGTCTGAGAACTGAAGTCTGATGAATTTGACTCCGTCTTTCTCTATTCTTTCCAGCATTCTGGATATTTCTGACATGACTATTACTTGAAAAATGGTATATTTATAGTTTTTCCGAATCTGAATTTAGTCAGGATATAATCTATATAGATCTAAATATTTTGAAAAAAAAGAAATCTCTTCTGTTTTTACTGTTCTGAGTTCATTACGTAGTAGTTAATGGATGTTTCGCATATTACTCCGGAATACTCGCTCACTCTCTTTAAATTTTCAACTATATATGCGAAGGGCATTATTCCCGGCTTGTTGGCATCAAAGAAATCATAGGATATTTTGTCACATTTCTTTGTGAATTCTTCAATATCTGCCAGTGTGTTGTTTGTGAGGTTAATATCTTCGTTAAAGAAGGATTTTACTGCTGAATCAAGAATTTTTATTGATTCGGATGATAGCAGTGTTAATGTATCCAGCATTTTTCTTTCAACCGGTGTATACAGGAGTGATTTTACATTTTCTGCGATATGTACGATCTGATCGCCCACTCTCTCAAGCACTCTGGATACCTGGAGATAATGGATTGCGTTATCTACGTTAATTCCCATTTCCCTTGAAAGTGATACATTTTTCAGGAGAAGATTGTACTGTCTTGAGATGAGCCAGTAAAGTCTGTTTATGTCCCGGTCTCTTAGTATTACATCTTCCGTAAGTTCACTGTCACGGGTTTTTAATGCGAAAATGGAATCTTTTGTCATTCCTTCGATAATGACGTACATCCTCGATATTACGTTTTCAAACGGCATTTCTCCCGGATTTAAGAGGTCTTTTATGACGATTGTCCTTTCCGTTTCTTCGGAAACTTCCTGCCCTATTGAAATCTGTATGAACATTCTGACAACTCTGTGAGCAAAAGATGGCAGCCTTGTCTGGGATTTTATTTTTATGCGGTTATATCCTGTGACATAAGCCCCTATGAGCAGTCTGTAGAGTACATCCGGATCTTTTATTTCCTTCATATTGAACTCTTTTTCTCTCTCTGCTGTTTTTCCTGAGAGTTTGGGAGTTATTGTGAGGGTTCCGTCCGGCTGAACTATGAGTCCCAGCGGATCATTTTTTTTGATTTCTGATTCCCTTACCCAGTCCTTTGGCAGGGAGACTATGTATGAAGATCCTCCGGTTATCTGAACTTTTCTTATTTCCATGCCTTTTTCACCGTTTTATTGCAAATATAAGATTTTGTGGCTCTCTGGCTACCCTGGATTTCTTAACTGGTTCTCCTGAAATTCTAAAGGTTCTGATCTATATATTATTTTGGAATTGTATATAATCTTCTGGGTATTTTGAATTATTCATTATGGTGTATTGTTTTAAAATTATATGTTGTGTACACATGGGTGGACATATTTTAAACAAATGCGGGATTTATACAAATCCTGATTAAAAAAGAATAATATGATATTTTTGTTTGAAAAAGTGTGTCCGGTTTTACCTGCTATCCTCCAAACCCTGAATTAAAGGTGGATTTAACAGATATTTATGGTGATTCCGGGATTTCTTCTGAGTATTTCTGCTGGTTGCAGATGATGTCTGTATATTGTTTTATTATCTCCGGACTGCCGTTGGTCTGATTTAATTTCTGGTTATTTCGTAACATATTTCTGTGAATGGAGAATATTTTCTCAGAAAACGGTTTAAAAATTCTGAAAACTCCTGCTTATAGCAGTCTTCTCCGGAAAATACATCATAGCCCCTGTTTATAGATCTTCTGACATGCTTGCCAAGTCCGGACTGAAGCACTTCCGGTGAATTCAGTATTTTCTCTGCATTTTTGTATTTTCTTTCAATTTCAACATAATATCTTGCGTTCTCGATGTATGGTCCTGCATAGGTATTGCCAAGATGTTTATGGAAAAACTTTTCTGCATTTACTCTGTTCCAGAGTGGCGGACCTTCCCTCTTTATTATTCCCGGAAGATTTTCGTTTAAAAGTTCAAAGAGCAGCACACAGTTCTCTTCACCCATATATTCAGCATATCTGTTTACTGAAAAACCGTTCCTCTCAAGCATCTCTTCAATACCTGATACGCTCTTTCTGAGCTGTGGCACTACAATGTCAGGAATTGCATTGGGTGTCTTAAAGACGATCGAATAAAGAAATGTGCCTCTCTCTGCAAGTATTTCCTTAAATTCCTCCTTTGTCAGAGAATTATTTTTCCGGAGCTCAAAAAAGGTCTCCGAGGGCTTTTCAAGATATCCCCTTGTATATTCACAGAACTCTGCCATTTTTGATTCTGAAAGTGATGCTGCGACATTTCTTCCCGGATCAACAGGGTCTACAACAACGAGTGGTTCATCAAAGTCTTTTGTTCTGTGGCCCTCGATGTCAATAATAAGTCCCGGTTTCCATTCTGATGCTGCGGCGTTTATCAGCTCTTTAAAACCTCCGTAATGGTAAACAAGCAGTTCACAGAGGTACCCTGCAAATCCTTCCGTCATATGATCTGAACCATACACTCCGCATGACTTTGCAAATCTTTTGGCAAGGAGGATGTCGTCCGTAAGTCCGGTTACTTTTTCTTTTATGTATCTCGTATGAAAGGGAGTTCTGTCAACTGCGCTGAGAATACGGGATGCTGATTTTATGTTGTAGCACGGGACAAGATCGATGTCAAATCCTTTGATATTTGTATTGATATATGGGTGCTCTGCATATTTTTCAACCGGAACTGCACCGAATTTATCAGTGATCTCTTTTGCAAGTGAGAGGCCCTTCTTTTCAAGATCCTCTCTGGTTACAGAAGGGTCAAAAAGCATGAAAACATCAAGATCACGATCACCTGAGACCCATGTGTCGCGTGCAATTGATCCTACGACCATTCCGGTTGCAACGCCGCTTTTATCAACTTCTGAAAGAAGTTCTAATGCGACAGACTCAACTCTGTCTCTCTCATCCTGCTTTGGTCTTATTTTTTGAAGTATGCTCTCCTCGACATCAGAAAATTTCAAAATTTAACCTCCAGAATATCTTCATATACCGGTCCTTCTTTTGTCAGGGTGCTTTTTTTGAGATATACCGCTGAAACCTGAAATGTCCGGGGACTGAAAATAAAATCTTCATGATAGTTCCTGCTTAAAGTCTCCTTTAACGAAGGTGCATATTTTTTTATCCTTGCAAGGGTGGCGTGTGCTTTAAATCCCCTCTTCTCCTTTGGTATGCCTGCGTGGCTGAGCAGTTCCTCAACATCACTAAAGAGTTTTTCAGATTCACCTCTGTCACTGCATGGGATCCATACTATCCGCGGGGATTTTCTGCTGTTCAGCTCCGGCTTTTCTATGTTCATTTCAAAGGGTGTAAAGGAGAGTTTCTTAAGTCTGCTGATAATTTCGCTGAGTTTATCCTCATTAACTTCCCCTATGAATTTCAGGGTGATGTGCGCAATATCCGGATTTACAAATCTGAGTTTTGCATCCGATTCTTTTAGATTTTCATGAACTGTGTGGAATTGTTCCTTTATCCTCTGGGGGAGTTCAATTGCCACAAATACCCTTGTCATATCGTTAATATTTGTGCGGCAGTTAAGATGAATTATTCCAATATTCATGTGGGGAATTTACTGGAAACTTTTTACTGTCTAAAATATGCGGGTGTTTGTATCTGCCCGTATATGATTGAATGAAGGATGGGTGTTAACTTTTATTCTTTAAAAATTGATTTTTGGGGATATTTTGCGATTTAAGCTACTTATGTTGATTTTTTTGGGTGTGGTGAATATTTGTTGCAAAGAGCATATGAGTATGAATATAAGGCAGCATACACAATACTGTAATAGCTATCTACCGGAGGTTTTTTTATTGGGAGAAAATTTGAATATTGTAGTATACACTCTTGAAATCTGTCCGAATTGTGAATTATTGAAGACATTTATTAAAGCAAATGGTTTTGAATATTCTGAGCTTGATCTCTCAGATCCTGTTAATATGACTGAACTTCGCCTGAATAATGTATTTGTCAGGGAGGCGCCTGTTCTTCAGGTCGGGGATACTTTCCTTACATCAGCAGAGATATTTAAAGAAGGTTCAGTGGACGTGGATGTTGTACTTCCTCTCATAAAAGGTGATTAACTGATGCCGGGAGAACAGAACAGGGCCTCAAGACAGAAGACCCTTGATGGATACACTCTCCCTCCACTTCCGAAAGTCAGGACTTCAACCGGTCACATAATTGACTGGGACCGTGAAAGAATTGTCCGGATGATTCTGAAGGAATCACTTCTTTTAGAGGAGTTTTATGGGGGGAAAGCCGCAGATGAAGAGCTTGCAAGGGAGATCGCCAGAAGTGTTGAGCAGAAAATTCTTAAAATGGGGCTTAAATTCCTGAGCGGGCCGTTAATAAGGGAAATTCTGAATATAACACTCATTGAAAATGATCTCCATGAATACAGGAATGTCCTTACAAGGGTGGGCACGCCTGTTTATGATGCTCATATGATTGATGTGGGAAAAGGTTTTGAGTCCAGGGATAATGCAAACCTTCAGGAGAATGCCGAGACTTCACATAAAAAGAAGGCAGATAAAATAAGCAAAGAGCAGTATCTTCTCCAGCTGCCACCTGAACTTGCTGATTATCATCTCCGCGGCGATATGCACATCCATGACCTGGAATACTTTGGTACCCGGCCTTTCTGCCAGGACTGGGATCTCAGGTATTTCTTCTATTACGGACTAATGCCGGATGGAAACGGGACAAAGGCATCGGTTGCAGGACCTGCTAAGAGGGCGGAAGTTGCAGTGCTTCATGCCGTTAAGGCTCTAGGGAGTGCACAGACTAATTTTGCCGGCGGACAGGGGTATTATAACTTTCTGACGTTCCTTGCCCCGTATTTTGAAGGTATGGATTATGAGAGCATCATTCAGCTGATGCAGATGTTTGTCTATGAGATGACCCAGATGATGGTTGCAAGGGGTGGCCAGGTTGTCTTCTCTTCAGTGCAGTTAAGTCCGGGCGTTCCAAAACTCTGGAAGGATAAACCCTGCATATACAAGGGGAAGATCTGGGACGGAGAACAGGCTCCCCTGAAGGTTTACGGTGATTTTGAGAAGGAAGTCCGTCTTCTTTTCAGGGCACTTATGGAAGTCATGCTTGAGGGTGACTACTGGGGCAAACCGTTTAATTTCCCAAAACCTGAAGTGAGCATAGAACCGGATTTCATGGAGGAGGATGAGGAATTCAACCGGAATAATCCTGAAATCCCTTCTTACAGGGATTTATATCTCTTGACCTTTGAACTTGCATCCAAATACGGAACTCCGTATTATGACAATCAGATGCCTGCTTACCGCGGAGCGGGTGAGGGAATTTCATGTTATCAGTGCTGTGCCTATCAGTTCTCATCTATGGCTGATGATGATGATCATTTTGATGATAAACTCATCTTCAAAGACGGAAAGCACTTCTCAATGGGTTCATGGCAGGTAGTATCCGTCAACTGTCCAAGAGCGGCATACAAGGCTGAAGGAAGTGATGAAGCCCTGTTTTCCGAACTTAAGAGGCTGATGGACGTTGCCACAGAGATCTTTAAGATAAAGAGGCGCTGGATGGACAATATCCGGGCAAAGGGCAGGATGCCTTTTGCAATGCAGAGACCAAAGGACCCCAATGATCCTGAAAGTGAGGTCAGGGGTGAGGTCGCGGTAGATCTTGAAGGTCTTGTGTATACCATCGGTGTTGTCGGCGTAAACGAGATGGTAAGGCACCATACCGGATACGAACTTCATGAAAACCGCGAGGCATTTAAGCTTGCTGTCCGTGCAATGACTGAGATGGAGCTTTATGCAAAGGAGATCTCATCAAGGCAGGGAATGACTATTGCCCTTGCAAGGACTCCGGCTGAAACGACCGGACAGAGGTTTGCAGTGGCTGATCTGATTGAGGATAATTTCCATGATTTTGCAGCTGATGTAGTAAAAGGAGATCTCAAATCAGCTCTTGAAAATCTGGGTGAATCCTTTGATCTTCCGGTTTACTATACAAACGGTACTCATGTCTCACCTGGTGCTGATGTAACCCTTACAAAGAGAATGGAGATTGAGCATGTCTTCTTCCCTATAGTTGACGGCGGCAATATATTCCATATCTGGCTTGGTGAGGCAAGACCTGATCCAAGAGGGCTTATGGATATGGCAATGAACCTCTGCAGAAATACCCAGATTGGATATTTTGCATTTACAAGGGATCTTACGGTCTCCCTGAAGCAGTTTACTGAATATAAACCTGAAGATGAGAAGGACTCTTCATTCTCTCCGGTTGACAGTGGCATCAGGGTATGAACATATGTTTGATATCGACAGGGATATCCTCTCTATTGATGTAGGTAAAGGAACCCAGGATATTCTTTTTTTTAATCCGGAAAAATCTGTTGAGAACTCTATAAAATTTGTCCTGCCCTCTCCTAATGTTGTCGTAGGAAGAGAGATTATGGCTGCTGTAAAGACCGGCCGGCCTATCCACCTGAAGGGCTTTACTATGGGTGGCGGGGACTGTGTAAAGGCAATAATCAGTGCAGTGAATTCCGGTACAGATGTGACGGCAACTGAGGAGGCAGCGCTTACAATAAGGGACAATCCTGATTCTGTGCGTGAAAAGGGGGTTATAATTACACCAAATGCACCTTCTGACGCAGTTGTAATTGAGACAAGGGATTTTATGGAAACTGAAATAAGGAGAATTTTTGATTCCTTTTCCCTTGAATATCCCAAAAATTTTGCTTTTGCAGTTCAGGATCATGGTTTTTCTCCGGATATGAGCAACAGGCTGTACAGGATGAATCTCTTCAGGGAGCTACTGGATGAGAATGACTGGGGCCTTAATTCACTTACATCAGATCCGCCGCATCCTTCAATGACAAGAATGCAGTCAGTATTAAAACAGGCGCCGGGAAGCCTTGTGACTGATACCGGACCTGCGGCAATTATGGGTGCATTATGCGATCCTGTTGTGAAAAAGATGTCAGAATCAGGT
>Ga0272443_10002559_pt1 | contig 22967 bp, 35 predicted proteins | sample SSMAcet12_FD_193581 | JGI IMG/M metagenome (GOLD analysis project Ga0272443, IMG submission 193581) | Marine sediment archaeal communities from Little Sippewissett salt marsh, Falmouth, MA, United States - SSM-Acet-12 | ecosystem: Environmental > Aquatic > Marine > Wetlands > Sediment ...
TCAAAACTTTTTTCTAATTCCTTTAATAGTTTTTCATTATCCATTTTATTTTTCTCGCGATTTAATTTGTTCTTTTAGATGAGCTTTACTTCTGAACATTTTATTTCTTATTTTATTTCTTATTTGTTTTAATTCTTCTTTTGAAAGATTTCCTTGTTTTTCCATTTCCCCAGCATATTTTCTTAATTTTCTAGCCATAATTACATATTCTTTTTTTCGTTTGTTGACTTTTTTTCTTATGTTTCCAGGCCCTTTCCTTTTAGAGGTTTTTTTAACTTTTTTTCTTCCTTTTACTTCTTGGACAATAATGGCTCCTTCTTTATACAAGTCTTTTATATCTTGCTTTGTAATGGCTTCTTTAACTTCATCCAATCTTGGTTCTGCAAAAATAATTCTTCTTTTTCCAACTTTCAAAGTTTTTTTTGCTAATTCTTTTTTCTTCCTAAGATTCATCTTTTATCCTCCTTAGGGGCAGTTTCTTTTTTTTCTCCAGATTTTTTCTTTAATTTTTCTTTCTTTCGTTCTCCGTTTTCGGAGGACGAGGCCTGAACTTGTTCAGAGCCTTTCTTCACTTTTTTCTTTTTTGCTTTTTTCAAGAAACTTTCCGAATTAAGATTATGTAATTTAAGGTTCATTTGTTTAGCTTTTTTAGCAATTTCTATTTTTTTCTTTTTACCCACTCTTCCAATTATTGCAATCTGATTTTTTTTAATCTTTTCTAAACCCCTTACGTTTTGAATTAATAAAGGAGTTTTTTCTTCAAGACTATACCTTAATCTTTTATCTTTTTGATAACCAATACTTACCACACTAGGATATCCTTTTCTTTTCTCCCTCATTTTATTATCTCTCCCAGTAGGTTTTCTCCAAACTTGTTTTTTCTTTCTTCTTTTTCCTAGTTTTGAGTATCTACTCCAAACTCTTCTTAAAAATTTCTTGGCCATTAGATTTCCTTCCCCGCTTTATTTGTCATGTATATTCCATCCTGGAAAACTCTTCTATCCCTTCCAGTTATTTTAGTTATTCTTTCAAAATTTGCTGCAGCCTGTCCCGCTAATTCCTTATCACAAGAAGTAATAGTAATGTTTGTTTTGTCAGCTTTAATTTCCACCCCCTCCGGTAGATTTACTTTTCTAGAAATTTTTTCCCCCAAAAAATTCTTAATTTCTGCCGTATTTCCTTTGATATCAACTGTAAAGGGGAAGTGACTAAAACATATTTTTAACACATATTCAAATTTTTCTTGAACACCCTTAATCATATTTTTGATATGAGCTTCAATAGTATTCATTTGTTTTTTTTCATTTTTTGTTGCTTTTTTATTTCCGACAATTATTTTATTTTCTTGTTTTTTAAGCTCTAACTTTTTAAGTTGAAATTTTTTTTTCGTTTCTCCTTCTGGGCCTTTTATAATTAAGGTTGATCCTTCCAAATTAACTTCCACTCCTTCAGGAATTTCAATTTCTTTGAATAAATTTTTTTTCATTTTAATAAAAATATGCAATTAAGCATCCCCCAATATTTTCTTCTTGGGCTTCTTCATGGGTAATTAGTCCTTTGTTAGTCGAAATAATAACCGTCCCCATCTTTCTCGAAGGCAAATATCTTCTCTTGTATTTCTCAATTTGATCATTTTTAACTGTAAATCGAGGTTTAATGGCTTTACATTCAAACAAATCTCCAATAGAAATTTCTATAATTTTTTCTTTACTATCAATCTTATATTTTTTAATTGCCCCTTTTTGTTTCATAATTTTTAGAATTTCAATTAATAAATTTGAAATTCTTTTTACCTTTATGCTTTTTCTTCCAGCTTTGTTAGCATTTCTTATCATGTTTAACGCATCTGCAACAATATCTTGTGACATTTTCTTTCCTCCCTCAACTATATTTTTTAAATCCGATTTCTTCAGCAATTTCTCTGAAGCAATGACGGCATAAATTTAATCCATATGATTTGATGTGAGCGCCAAACCTTCCACATCTTTGGCACTTTCTAACTGCAATTCCAATCTTTCTATCTTTGGGTTTGCAATGTTTAATAAATTTGTCTCTAATTGCAGGTTTATTTTTTAGTTGCTTTAATATTTTTTTCCAATCACTTGTGGTCATTTTTATTCAAATTCAGTTTCGAATTTATCCCCCATAAATTTTATTATTTCTTCTTTACTAATTCTTTGTCTTTTGGGTATTCTTCCACCCTTAATTTTTTTAAGTTTAATTCTTCTTCCGGTTCTTTTGAAAACAACAGTTACATCAAACCCCATAATTCCAATGTCTCTTTGATATTCTACTCCAGGAATTTCAATATATTCTTTAATTCCAAAAGAAAAATTATTTTCACTAATTTGTTTTTTCTTTAAAACATTATCAATGGTGGCAAGCAAATTTTTCAATAATTCTTCTGGATTTTTTCTAATTGTAACTACTGCTCCCACCTCAAGTTTTGGCCTAACTCCTAAGGAAGGAATTCTCCTTTTAGACTGCATTTTCGCAGGTTTTCTTTTTGTAAGAAGAGTAAGCAACTTAACCCCTTTTTCAAGATAATCTGCAGTTCCACCTACACTTAATACTATTTTCTCCACCTTAATATCTCTCATTATATTTGATTTAGTCATTCTATTACCATAAATTGTTTAATTAAAACATTAATTTTTTCTTTTCCAATCTCTAATTCTGCTATTTTTCTTTCAGGTTTTATTTTGTTGATAATTCCCCTTTTTCCAGAGTGCTTTCCAGCAAACACAAGCACATTAGATTTTTCTTTCAACGGAAGACATTTTTTAATTTTTCCTTCTTTAAAATCAATAACTACAGAATCATTCACCTTACATGAAAGATTTGAAAGAAAATTTTTCCCATCAGCCAAATTTAATTGAACTTTTTTGCCTTTGAGAATTTTTTTATCGACAATCTTTGCTACTTTATGATGTGTATCAGGTTCTCTGATTTCTTCAATTTCGAATTTTCCAAACTTAGATAAATTTAATTTATAGTATTTCTTTGAAGGAAGAATAGAAAGTTTATCTAAGAGTGCTAGGCTGTTTTTCTCATTTTTAACAAGCTTATCATTTACAAGGATGTATTTAGAATGAATAGCTTTTCTTACTTCTTTTCTATTTTCGCAAACCTTTAACATATCTCTTAAAAGAATAAGAATTGGAATTCCTTTTTTAAGATTAAAATTAGGTCTTACTATGTATTTTGTTCCTTTTCTATGAATTGGCCAATTCTTTGGTATTTTTTGTCTTTTTAAGTGCATTTTATTTTTTGTTTGTTTTTGGTTTAGTTTCTTTTGATTCAACTTTTTTTACTTCTTGTTTTTTTTCTGATTTCTTGTCTTGATTTTTAATCCCTAATCTTTTTTTATCTTCCATATTTAATTCAATTATTTGTAAATTTGATGCTCTCATTTTTGCATTAGCTTTTGATCCATCCAATTTTTTAACTTGAATTCCTTCAATAGTTATTTTTAATTTACTTACTTCGACTTTGAGCACTTTTCCTTGTTTTTTCTTGAATTTTCCCCTCATTACTTTTACAACATCCCCCTTTTTTACAGGAAGATTTCTTTTCTTGTGTTTTTTCCTCAAATCTTTTGAAAGATTAACACTAAGTAATTTTCTTTTTAGATGTAATGGAGCTTTAGCCGTGTATTTTCTTTGTTTTCTTGGTTGTGTGCTTGATTTCCAAGATTTAATAAATTCTTTTTTCATTTGATAAATTCTCCTTGTTTTTGTTTAGTGAATGAATGAAAATATTTCTATTTGATTTCATTTTAATATACAATTGAAGCGATTTTTGCTACTTGTGGCCATCGCTCTAAAACCTCCCTTGCAATTGGCCCCTTAATCTGAGTCCCTTTCGGATTTCCTTTATCATCTTTTAATATAGCTACAGCATTATCTTCAAAAGCTATTCTTTCTCCATTTAATCTTCTATAGGGTTTCTTTTGCCTTATTACTACTGCATCAAAAACTTTCCCTTTCATATCGGGAACACCTTTCTTCACACTTACTTTTACCCAGTCTGCCATTTTTGCACAAACTTGTTTTCCTTTTTTAGCTTTACTTTTCTTTACCGAAACTATTTTAATCATTTTAGCACCACTATTATCTGCTGCAATCATCCATGCCCCGATATTTAGTCCTGCTGTTGTTCTGGCTGATACGGCTTTCATTTGGTGAACTCCTGTTCAGCGAATGAACTAAAAATCTCGTTAGAGATGTTTTTTGCTTTCATTTTAATTTTCCTGCATTTTTTATTTTTTTAATAACTACAAAATGTATAATTTTACTTAGAGGTCTACATTCTTGAACTTTTATATAATCTCCTTCTTGAATTTCCGCCCTCATGCAGTCTGGTAACCGGGCGTGAATTTTGGTTCTTGATTTAGCATATCTTTCGTATTTTCTAATGTAAACCATTCTTTCAAACTGAATTGTAACTCTTTTTGGGAATTTTTTAATCACAACCCCTTCAAAAATTCTCCCCCTAGTATTAAGGCTCCCATGAACATGGCAGTTTTTATCTTGGCATCTAGTTTCAGCTACAGACGGTTTTCCCTTCTTTACTTTTGTTTTTACTTCTGTTTTTTTCATTTTGTTTTTTTGTATGTGTTTTTCTACTCACTGATTGAATCTTCCTCAAATCCTAACTTGACCAAAAGTTCTTTGATCCTTTTGGTGTGGTCTCCTTGAAGTTCAATTATTCCGTCTTTATAAGTTCCTCCACAAGCCAGTTCGTTTTTCAGGCTTTTTGTGATTTTCTTTATATCGACGTCGTTCTCGAACCCGGCAACAACAGTGACTATTTTCCCATACCTTTTCTTGTCGGTCGTTACCTTTATTTTTTGTGAACTTTTAACAATCTGTTCACACACACATGCTTGCTCAGGCAAGCCACATTTTGGACATATTGTCATGTTATTTCTTCTTCAACTTTTCTTTATCAGATTTGTTGAGCATAATCATTCTAGCAATAATTTTCTTGGTTTCTTTAATCTTTGAACTTCCAGTTTTAGTAGCATTTACTTTCGCTTTTATTAATTCTAGCTTTAATTCTGTTAATTTTTTGTTTCTTTGTTCTTTAGTCATTTTTTTTAATTCTTTAGTTTTTAATGTTGCCATTTTTATTTCTTTTTACCTTTTTTTGGTTTTTTAATTTCTATCGGAGTTTCTGCATTTTGTTTTAACTTAGCAAGCAACTCTTCATTGATATTGATTTTATCTTTTAAAATTGCAGAAGGCGAAAGAATACTCACTTTAATTCCAACTGTTCCAGGTTTAGTTTCTGCTCTTGCTTGAGCTCGATCTACTACTTTAGCACTGTCCCCTGTTTTCTTTAAATATCCTTGGGCAAATCTCCATGTTTTGGCTCTAGCACCAGGAAGTTTTCCACTTAATCTTAATTCTGCCCCAAGAGCTCCAGCATTCATTATTTTTTGCAGAGTTCTATAAGCAATAACTTTAAACTTAATTGGACCAAACCTTTCTAATCCAAGAGCAATTTCATCAGCAATTACTTGAGCATCAAATTCTGGATTTTGAATTTCATCAATTTCAATGTGGGGATTTTCTAATTTAAACCGTGTTTTTAAAACTCTTGTTAATTCTCCTATCTTTTCTCCACCTCTTCCAATAATCAATCCTGGTTTATTTGTCGAGATAATAATTTTTTCTCCTACAGGGGTATACTCAATTCTAACTTTGCTTATTTTTCCTTTTCCAAGAGATTTTTTAATATGTTCTCTTATTGAAAATTCTGCTTTTTTGAATTCAACTGTTTTTCTTTCTTCCATTTCAATAAAATTCCTCCCTTATGGGAATGTATGAAAATTTATTTTCTTCCATTATTTTTTTCCTCCTTTCTTCTTCTTACCAACTTTCTTTTTTTCTTTAGCTTTTAAGAAAATATGAGTTCTCTTCTTTCTAACTCTTCCAAATCTTCCATATGGACGAGCACCAATATTAGCAACTGCTTCAACAATTACTGGTTCATCTAATTCATTTGCATTCGCCAAGAGGCTTTTTAATAAAACAACAAAATTTCTTGCAGTTTTTTCAGGAAATCTTCCAGACATCATTCTTTTTCCTTTTCTATGTGGAATTTCTCCTTTCATTGGAACAGCTTTTTTTAATCTTGTAACTTCTTCCAATTCTCTAATCGCAGTGCTAATCTTTTTATTTTTAATAAATTTGCAAATAGCACAAGAATCTTTTGTAGATATTGGGATATTTTGACTTCTAACTATTGCTTCTGTTTTTTTTGGTTTTACTACTTCTGTTTTTTTGACTATTGGCTTCTTTTTTTCTGATTCAGATTTTGTTTCTTTTTTCCCCTCTTTAACAGGAGCTTTAACTACTTTCGGAGTTTCCACTTTAGCAGGTTTTTCTTTTACTTGCTTCTTTTGTTCTGCTTTTGTCGAGGGTTTTTCTGTGTTTGTCATTTTAACTTGTTAAAGCGGCAATGGGAAATCTTTGATTTTTTCTTTGTCATTTTTATTTCTTACTCTTATGTTTAGTTCCTTTTGTTGCCCCAACTCCCGCCTTACTGTGTTTAATTCTTTGCCTAGTAGGAGCAAATTCTCCAAATTTATGTCCAAGCATTTCCCCAGTTATTTCTACAGGTACAAAATTATGTCCATCATAAATAGAAATTTTCATGCCGACCATGCTTGGAACAACAACAAGATCTCTAAAATGAGTTCTTATGCTTTTTCCTTTTTCTAATTTTGCTTTAGCCCTATTAATAAAACCTTCAATCTTTTGAAAATTTCTCAACAAAGTTCTTCTTTGTCTTGATCTTAAATATTTTGCAAATTCTCTTACTTCTAGTTCTTGCAATTCTTTGATTGTCTTTCCCTTATAGATAAATTCTTTTTTCTTTGCTATCATTTTCTTTTACCTGTTCTTCTTGGTCTTAATAATCCCACCTTTCTTCCCGGAGGAGCATTTCTCTTAGCAATCTTGCTCTTTGGATTCTTTCCTCTTCCAGATCCAAATGGGTGGTCTATTGCATTCATTTTAACCGCAGAGGTTCTTGGCCATAATTTACTTTTAGATTTTTTAATATAATACTTTTTCCCAGCCTTAACTACAGGCTTATCCAATCTTCCTGCTCCAGCAGTAACCCCAATAACTGCCTTACAATTTGAATGGAACTTTTTCTCTTTTTTTGAAGGAAATAAAACAAAAACATTTTCTCCAACAACCCTATTTACTATAGCAGAATTACCAGCACTTTTTATAAATACTCCCCCATCTCCAGGTTTTGATTCAATATTATTAATCTGAGTTTTAAGTGGAATATCCCCCAATCTCATAATATTCCCTTTTTCAACTTTGGTTCCTCCAAAAGAAATCTTTTGACCTTCAACCATATTTTTAATAGCTGGAATATAAAAACTTCCTTCCTTATAATTTACTTTGGCTAATGGTGAAGTGTGAGCCGCAGAGTTGAAAAGTTTGATAACAGTGCCTTCTCCTTGTAATTTCTTAGGATATTTTAATTTATATCTAAAAGCTTTTTTACTAACCCTATAGGTAGAACTTCCCTTTCCTCTAGCCTGTGTAATAATTCTCTTTCCCATTATATGATTCCTAATTTTGTAGCAATGTCAATGGCTAAAAATTCTTTTTTTAATTTAACATAAGCATATTTTTTATGTCCTTTTATCAATGTTCTAATTGATTCAATTTTAACTTCAAAAACTTCTTCCACTTCTTTTTTAATTTCTTCTTTAGTTTTAGGTTTATCTGTTTGAAATGTTAAAACATTTTGAGCTTCAATCATCATAACTGCTTTTTCAGTAACAATTGGTTTCATTTGATAAATTCTCCTAATTTTTCATTTAGCGAACGAATGAAAATATTTTTATTTGCTTTTAAATTCATTTTAATGCCCCCAATTCTTTAGTTTGGCTTTTAGACGAACTAGTGAACTTGCTTGCTAGTTCTCTTATAGCTTCTTCAGTATAAAGTGTTAATCTTCCCAACCCACCTTTTGCTAAATCCTCTACTCCCAAAAATCTAGTGTTAACAACATCAAAAGTTTTTGTTTTTAGTTTTTCTTTTGATCCAATCACAATCAATAATCCCGCACTTTTTTTGTATTTTCTACCCCTCATTTTTCCTTTTCCTGCCCTTTGTGTTTTTTTCTTAATAGCAATATTAAAAAGATTCCCCCCCAAAATTTCTTTGATTGATTTTAATAATTCTTTTGTTTTTAATTTAACAATTTTAGATTCAACTACCAAGGGAAATGCCCCCCCTTTTTCCAAACTAGTATATTTTTTAATAATTATTTTTTCATTTGCAGTAGCACTTATAGCAGATTTTAATGCAAGAAGAAGTTCTTTTTTATTGATTTTTATTGTGTTTCCCATAGAGATGGTTTTTGGAGGATGAGCTCTTCTTCCACCTTTTGTTGAAGAAATTTCTGCCCCCTCCCAATTAAATTGGGTTCCTCTTTGCGACATAACTTTCCTTGGAATTCTTGACATACCTCTTCCATAATGAGTTTGCCAAACATGTCTTCTATGTCTTATTTTTCCACTTGCAGAATGTTGTTTACCTGCAACAGGAGAAGGCGAATATGGTTGAGTGTTTTTTTTGGCTTCCAAAACCTTGGCCACTACATCTTCTCTTATTTTTGTAGAAAAGCAACTAGGAAGAGTTATTTCTTTTGTTTTTTTGCCATCTGTGTTTAAAAGATTAGTTTTCATTTGGAACACCTTCCGCGTTGGTTACGAATGACTGAAAATTTTATATTTGCTATCATTTTGCTAGTCCTAGAAATTCAAATTCTTTCTTTTTTTGTTTTTTAGTTTCTCGTAAGGAAGTAGTAGCAACTAACTGTCTTTTTGCAGAACCTTGAATAGAACCCCTCACAATAAGATAGTCTGTATTAATCTTGCCAAAATTCTTCAAGTTTTTTATTTCTTTATCACTTGATTTTCCCAAATCAAGAATTTTATTATTGTATATGGTTCTTGTGAACATCCCTAATTGTCCTGCTTGTGGAACTCTAAAAGTGACTCTTGCAGGATGCCAAGGACCTAAACTTCCTGGCCTTCTTTGCCCTTTTTCAGACTTATGGAATTTAAGAGCAATTCCAAATCTTTTAACAGGACCAGAAAATCCTTTACCTTTTGTTAATCCTTTTAGATCAATTAATTGACCTTTATCAAAAACATCCAAAATAGAAATTTCTTTTCCCAAGTTTTCCTTAATAAAATTAATTTTTTCTTCAATGTCCCCCACAAGTCCGATTTCACATAAATCAGGTTTCTTTTTTAATTTAGTTTTTTTAACAATAGAGTAACAAATTACTCTAACATCATCATAATCTTTCACATCCTCAATTTTTTTACTTGCTTTTTTAGGTAATTTCACCTTTTTTCTTAGTTCTTTATCTAAATTTTCAGCCAGGATCTCATCAATTACTTTTTTGTCTTTATAAAACCTAATTGAAAATATTTTCATTGGAGGACATTCAAGAATTGTAACTGGCATAGAAATTTTTTTGTCTTTAGTCATAGAATTAGCAGTTAAATCCTTAACATGAGCAGACATCATTCCCGCTTTATAACATATAAACCCCTTAAGATTTTTCCCAGAATAAATAGCACTCCAGTTAACTCTAGGCAGAAATTTCGCAGCCCTTTTTCTGGGCCAAAATTGTAAGCTTCCTTTTCTTGGTGATTTTCTTGTTGGCATTTGTCAATAGCGCGGAAATTATCATTTTATTTCTACCCTGGAATAAATTATTTAGATAAATATGGTTTAAAAAGCTTGTGCTGAGCTAAGCAACAAACTCTTTCTCAGAATTATGTGGTTTTTCATCAATCTCTGCTTCTCTAATTATTTTTCCTTGTCTTTTGGCCAATTCTCTTATTTTGGCATAATCTTCTTCCCCTTCAGGCATGATTATCTTTTCAACGATAAATTTATGATTAACATCTGCTTCTTTAAAGTCTGATTTTTCAAAGACAAAACCATCAACTATTTTTTGGTCTGTGGTGATTAATTTACAAAAATCTGGTTTTGGTTTTTCTTCTTCTTTTGAACCTGGTTTTCCAGATTTAGGAGCCTTTGGTTTGATTTTTAATTTTTCTTCACCAATATCAAAACTAAGCGCAAAAAAAGTTTTTGGAAACCTTTCCAATAAATTTAAAATATCTTGTCCAGACATTTCCTTATCTATTAAATATCTTTTAACTCCTTGAAATTGTTTTTTATCTTTAAATTCTAATTCTCCAGTCAAGTCACTTGTACTAACTATTGCACCAGTAACCTGAGTTTTATCATTGCCAAGTTTTTCAGCCATCATTTTCACTAAATCATTTGCAAATTCTGCAGAAGTATTAATAGTAGTTTTCTTTACAGACTTTTTTACCCTCACAACTGCTCGGTTAGTAAATTCTCCCCGACTAAATTTCTGAAATTGTAGGTGTACTGATTCATCAATTTTTTGCTTAAATATTTTTTCTATAAAATTCATATTCTTCTTTTGTTAAATTTGTTTATAAACTTTTTTGTAAAACTACAAACCTTTATAAATTTCAACTACTTCTTATCAGTAACATCGATAAAATGGAAAATAAATATATTAAAAAGATAATGTCTGTAGCGATTTTAGTAATTTTACTAGTGTTATCTTTCTTTATTTTAAAACCAATATTATTATCAATTATTTTGGGTTGTTTGTTAGCTTTTATTTTTACCCCAATTTACAAAGCTTTATTCAAATTAACTAAATCTCCTAATTTTTCTGCAACACTTATTTGTATATTTTTAATTTTGATAATTGTGCTTCCTTTATGGTTTTTTACACCCACAATAATTGATCAAGCTTTTAAGATTTATTTATCTGCTCAACAAATAGACTTTGTTACTCCTATTCAAAATATTTTCCCAGCATTATTTGATTCAGAGCAGTTTTCAATAGAAGTGGGAACAATGATCCACTCTTTTGTTACTAAAACCCTTAATTCCCTAGTAAATGGATTAGCGCAAATAATTCTGAATTTTCCCACATTACTTTTACAATTTTTAGTTGTTCTTTTTTCATTTTACTTTGTTTTAAGAGATAGAATTGCCTTGATAGGGTATCTAAAGACTTTGCTTCCTTTTTCAAAAGAAATAGAAGAAAAAATCTTTAAGGCTTCAAAAGAAATCACTAGTTCTGTCCTTTATGGGCAATTAATCTTGGGAGTAATTCAAGGAATAGTCATTGCAATCGGATTTTTTATTTTTGGCGTCCCTCATGCATTACTTTTCTCTTTAATTGCAACAATTGCAGGAATATTGCCGATTATTGGAACTATGATGGTTTGGCTCCCAATGATGATTTATTTGTTTGTTATGGGCAACACATTTGCGGCAGTAGGAATCTTATTATTCGGGCTTGTTTCTTCAAATATTGATAATCTTTTAAGACCTTTTTTAGTCTCAAAAATGACTAAGTTACATTCAGGAATAGTTTTAATTGGAATGATTGGAGGAATTTTCTTTTTTGGGATTCTGGGATTAATTTTAGGTCCATTAATTTTAGCTTATTTGTTAATCCTTTTAGAAATTTATAAAGATAAAGGTTCTTCTGGGATTTTTATTCATAAGGAAACAAAAAAGAAGTAGATAAATATAAAAATCATTTTTACTTTTTCTTTCTATCAAAAGAGAAAAAAATGGAATTAAAAATTAAATTCTTAAAATGGTCTGCTGGGGCCCCCGTAGCTATGTTAAATGAAAAGACAGCTAAGAAAGTTGGAGCCCATACTCCTGGAAGAATTTCAATAAGGACAATCTCTAAAAAACCAAAAGAAATGTCAACTGTTGTAGATATTGTTGAAGGATTAGTCAAAGAAAATGAGATTGCGGTTTCTTCAGAGATAAGAAAAAGAATGAATCTTAAGGCAGGGCAAAAAGTAATTGTTGGATTATCTTCTCCCCCAGAAGCACTAAATTTAATCAAAAAGAAACTAAATAATAAAAAACTTTCAGAAAAAGAATTAGACAAGATTATTGAAGAGGTTGTGGATAATTCTCTTTCTACTCCAGAGATTGCTCTTCTTGTTTCAGCCATGTATAAGCAGGGAATGACAACAAAAGAAACTGTTTATTTAATCAAAGCAATTCTAAAAAATGGAAATACCTTGAATTTTAAAAATAAATTTGTAATTGATAAACATAGTATTGGGGGGATTCCAGGCAATAGAACTACCCCCCTTGTAGTTTCTATTTGCGCAGCAACAGGATTACTTTTTCCAAAAAATTCTTCAAGAGCAATCACTAGTGCAGCCGGAACAGTTGATGTTATAGAGACTATGGCTAATGTAGAATTTTCAGCTTCTGAATTAAAAAAAATAATAAGAAAAACAAATGCTTGTCTTGTTTGGGGGGGGGCTCTAGGAGTGGTTCCTGCAGATTCTAAGATATTACAAATAGAAAAAATGCTGAAGCTTGATGTAGAATCCCAGCTTTTAGCATCAATCATGTCAAAGAAGCTTGCAGTAGATAGTAATTACATTTTAATTGACATCCCTTATGGAAAAACTGCTAAAGCTACTAAAAAAAGGGCGCTTCGTTTGAAAAGAAAATTTGAAAACCTTGGGAGATATTTTCATAAAAAATTAAAAGTAGTATTGACCAAGGGAGATCAGCCAATTGGCAACGGTATAGGTCCAGAATTAGAGATGAGAGATATTATTAGGATTTTAGATCCTAAACAGAATTCTCCTAAAGATTTAGAAGAAAAATCTTTATTTCTTGCAGGAGAATTATTGGAAATGGTGGGCAAGGCAAAACCAAACAAAGGAATTGAAATGGCTAAACAAATTCTAGATTCTGGACAGGCCTTTAAAAAATTCAATCAGATTATTAAGGCTCAAGGTGGAAAACTAAGACCTATGAAAGAAGCTAAGTTAAAGAAAAATATCCTAGCAAAAAGATCTGGAAAAATTGTAGAAATGCATAATAAGAAAATAAATCATCTAGCCAAAATTGCTGGATGCCCCACAGATAAATCCGCAGGACTTTATCTTTATAAACATCTGAGAGAAAGAGTGAAAAAAGGAGACAAAATATTAACTATTTATGCCGATTCTAAAACAAGATTAAATCAAGCAATTAAGTTTTATAACACAAAGAAACCAATTAAAATAAAGTAAATCACAACTAATTTTTTAAACCTGTATTTTATTGTTTTGATATGGCAAGTTCTGATTATAGAAGAAAGATTATAGACTATTTTAAAAAAAATCTAAAAAAAGGATATACTGTAGATTCTCTTAAGTGGGCTTTAATTAATCAGGGGTATTCTAGAGCTCTAGTAGAAACTGCATTAGCAAAAGCAAATAAAGAATTAGCCACAAAAGCACCCATCCTTAAGGACAAACCAATAATAAAATATGAGATAATTGATGAGTATAACAATCCAGTTGTGATTAAAAAACCCTGGTGGAAAAGATTTTTTTCTTGAAAACCCAAACAATAAGCTTTTTAACCTATCTTAATTAATCTTATTTATGCCTCCATCGCGTAATGGTATCGCACCGGTCTTGAGAACCGGGCCCTTTGGGCATCCCCGTTCGATTCGGGGTGGGGGCGTTTATCCCGAATCTTGATTCGTGCTTGAATTTTGCTCAAGTGCGAGATAAAAATCTATGATTTTTTGTTTCGGGGAGGGGTGTTTTACAAGAAAACTTATGAAACTATATTCTTTAACATATATATTATAAAATATATATTACACATTACTATTCTCAAAAGCATCCAACACTCTTATATCAGGACTTAAAACCTCAACCCCATCCTCCTTAAATCTAAGTCCACGGTAGATCTTTTGCCATAGTTCTCTTCTTGCTTTATCTCTATAAAAATCCCAATAATGTTGAGGTCTGGTTTTAGATAAAATTCTCCAAAAAGCATCTTTTACATTTGGATTTGGATATTTTGTAAAAATAATACTATTACATTGTTCTCCTGGAAAATCAATTCCTCTTGCAACTCGAGTAGAAAATAAAACATTATTAAATCCTTTTTTAAATTCATCAACAAGTTTCCCTTCTTTATCATTGGCTTGAATTTCTTTTAATTTGTCCCGACTAATTAGATTTCTCAGGCCTAGCTCACGAATTTCTTGTTCTCTAGGAAGATCAATAAAAGCATTAACATGAATAAGAACTGGTTTTTTTGCAATTTCAACACATTTATCTAATGCTTGCAGATAATCTTCTCTTCTTGAATTTCCATTTGAAAAATTAGAATACTTACAATCAATTTCCATACCAGTTTTTTTAATCTTAATTTGGCCCTGATTTTCAACTTCTGCATCAAGAATTTTAAAATTATTTATTCCAAAAATATTTTTTAAAACATGTTCTGAATGGATTGTCCCAGACATAAGAACAAGGGTTTTATTTTTATCTGCTATTTCCTGAAATTTTTTAGCAAGATTGGTTGTAACTAAACTTGCAACTAGATTTTTCTCTCTCTTTTCAACTGTGACATAAGTTTCTTTCATAAATTCTTGAAACATTCGTGCAGTTTCTTCAACATCAAATAAATAACTTTCTTCATCAACCTCTTCTAAAAGTTCAGGACAATTTAGAATGGTTTTTAATAAGTCATAAATTCCAGTTTCTCTTAAAGAAAGAATAGCATTTGAATCAATGGCTTGGTTAATTTTTTCATCTTTTTTAATATGGGCTATAATTTCAAATAATTCTTCAATTGTTTGATTTATTTTATCGTCTGAACTGGCCACATAGATTAGAGAATTTTGAAGTCTTGTAAGATTAAGGTTTTTCTGATTTGAAAAACTATCTAAAAAATCATCACACTCGTCGATAATTTCAACTTCAGTCAAAGGTTTTCTATTCATTAAAGATTCTAATTTATACTTCATAGCATTAAATACAAGCACATCAGAATCAATAAAAGAATTAAATTGTTCATAAAAACTACATCCAGGTTTTCTCTGATAAAAAATAAATTCTTTCCCTCCTAACCCAAGATATTTTCTTTTAGTAGCTTTATCAAAAATAGGTCCTCGCATTTCATATTTTGAAGGAAGAACTGGAGACCAATAAGGGCATACACTTGCAACAGGAATTCTTTTCACGTCTTTTAATTCTTTAAAATTATTTGAATCCACATATTTGTTTTGTTTTAAATATTGTTTAATTTTGTTCCAATTTTTTTCAAGTATATTAATTTTACAAGGAAGATTAATATTATTTGCTGAATTATCTTCACCAAATTTTTGTTTAGTTTCTTCTTTTTTCCCAGCAAAAATATCATATAGTTTTGAATCGATTTCTTTTTTTACTTTTGGAATAGAATCTTTATTATCTTTTAAGAATTTGCATTTGTGGTTCGGTCTTCCAGTAATCACACTTATTTTTAATTTTTCTTTATTATCTTTTAGCAAATATTTTTCTTTTGTATAATCTTTTTTATATTGATTTTGAAGATTTTTTCCAGGAACAATAATAGAGGTTTTGCCTAATTGTTTAGCAAGATTTAATGCAATAGCACTTTTACCTGTTCCACAAACTCCATGGATGAAAATAATTTTTTCCCCTTTTTTTATTTCCTCAAGAACTTCACGCACAACATCTTCTTGAGATTTTCCATTAGAAAAAATAAGGGGTTCTAAAAATTTGTCTTTTTCGTATAGGCTCCACATATTAAGATTTAGCTTAATTTTCTAAACCATAGGACTCCAAAAATTAAACCAGGGATAAAAAAATAAACCCAAGTATTTGAATGTTGCGGAGTAAATAAGATTGCTAATAAGAGAAATACTGATAATACCTTACAAAAATCACTTCTTTTCACATTTAAAGCAAGATTTTTGCAAATTTAAGGATTATTGTGGTTCAAACTAGAAAAAGTTTGAGGTTTGAGGCTATAAATTAAAAAATTATCCAAATAGAGCGCTCAAACCTTCTGCTGCAGCTTCTTTTTTTTCTTCCTTAGGCTTTTCTTCCTTTTTCTCTTCTTTTGGCGCTTCTCCACTAGAAGCTCCTCCAGAAACAGGCGCAAAACTAGCATTTTCTAATTCTTTTGCTAAGTCTACGTCCTTAAGGCTAGCAATTAAACTCTTAATTTTAGAGTCATCAGCTTCAACACCAGCAGCCGCAACAACTTTCTTCACATTCTCTTCATTAACTTCTTGTCCAAGTTTGTGCAACAAAAGTGCCGCATATGTATATTCCATTTTATTTATTGTCTCCTTTGAGTATGATTAAAACAAACTAGCTAAACCAGCTGCCCCAGCACCCTCCTTTTGTTTTATGTCTTCAGAGGACGAGACCTGAACTTGTTCAGAGCCTACTTCTTCTTTTAAAGCCTCTTCAACAACTTCTTCAGGTTCTCCACTAAGAATCCGATTTATCTTTTTCTCTTGTGCTCCAGCTTTAGAAACCATTACTTTAATTGTTTCTGAGTTGATTATACCAATTCCAACAGCAAAGCCAAGTGCTTTTGAATAAGCAGTTTTTAATTCTTCCAAAGTAGCTTCCCGATCTATTGTAATTTCTAAGTATAATTTTTCTTCTTTAGTGTCAAAAGCAGCTAAAGGAAGAAATCCGATTGAAAAAGGTTTAATATCTAACTTATTCATAATATCTGCTGCAGCTTGCTTGATTTTTTCTCCTTCTTTTGCAATTACTTTTGGTTCCTTAATATGAAGTTTTCCTTTTTCTACTTGAACTTGAATTCCAACAGCACCAAGTTCAGAAATAGCTGGACCAGGAACTAACTCTGTAGGTCCTGCCTCCACTTCAATATCAAATGGAGCTTCTTGCCCTGCTTTTGCTTTTGAAGGACTCTTGTTTTTAATTAATTCTCCTGCAAGATCAAAACTATCTAAACCTGAGAATAAAATAGCCACACTATCTTTAATTTGACTTTTTAATTTTTCAATAGTTCTATTTCCAGATTTATCTAAAGCTCTGAAAATTAAATTTTTCTTTGGAACTTTAATAATGGCTTTTCCTCTTAATTTCTTTCCAATTTCTTGAAATTGTGAGGCAGGGATATTTTTAATAGAAGCAATTAAAATTGTCCTTTTGCTTTTAATCAAATCTATTAATTCTTTTACTTCATTTACTTTTTTTTCTGGGATTAGCCTTTCTTTTTTTGGGGTCATTTTATTTTAGATTAATTTTTATTGGTTTAGTCATAGTGAATTTAACTTCAATATTCTTGATGTTTTCTTTTTCTTTTGGAAGCTCTTTTAATAAAGCATTATATGTAATCATGATGTTTTCTATAATCTCTTCATCCTTCATGCTTTGCTTTCCAATTGGCAATTTAATACTAGCTTCTTTGGATCTTATCTTAAGGCTTTGATTAATTTTTTTCTTTAAACCTTCAAGAGTTTTCTCATCCGCATTCATGATTATTCCAAGTTGAGGGGAAGGCATCTTTCCAACTGGACCTAAAACCTTCCCAAAAGCTGTTGCAACTTTTGGCATTAAACTTGCCTGAGAAATGAAAAAATCATATTTCTTAATCATCGATTTAAGTTGAGCCTTGCCAGAATATTTTTTAAATTCTTCTGGGGTAATTGTATCCACATTGGTATTTTTAGTTTCTAAAAACGCAGCTATTTTTTTCTCTTTAATTTTGTTAGGTACAGAAACAAAAGTATTAACAGTCTCTTTTTTAACATTAAATTTTTGCAAATTTACAATTAAGTCTACTGTTTGGTCAAATTTTCTTTCTTTACCTTTTCTTAATTCTTCTAGAGCTTTTTTTAATTCAGATTTAAGTTCCATGATATTAGTAACCTCCCATCTTCTGCGCCACAAGCTTAGATTATATCTTGCAACGATATGGTTCAATCGGTTAAGATGGGAAGATTTTTTTGATTTATAAACTTTCCCATCACAATGCACCATCACAATAATCCTTATAAATCTCTTGGTTTTTGGTTTGTCATGACAGATATTTATGTAAGGGTGAAGCGGGTTGTAGATCCACAAGGAGAAGGAATTGTAGTGAAATATAATGATTCTTCTAGTAAAATTGAAACTATTTCGGGGGGGGTAAATCCTCTTGAATGGGGGGTTGGAGTTTTTAATGGCCAATTAAAGTGGGATCTTTCTGAATGTTTTGTAGAACAAATTCCTAATGAAGAAGGAGAAAAGTTACGGGGGGGATAATGGAATTGATAGCACTTCTATCATCTGGGAAAGGAACATGGGCTAAAATCTCAGGATTAATGAAATATGGGGAATGGGATAAAATTATTTTAGTTGGAGGAGATTTTGCAAAAACTTTTACTCATGAAAAAGAATTTGAATTCATCAAGGTAGATTTGGATAAAAAATTAAAAGATTTAAAGGAAGACCTTTCTAAAAAACTTCAAGGAAAATTTAAAGGACTTGAAGTAGCTTTAAGTATAGCTTCTGGAGATGGTAAAGAACACATGGCTCTTGTCTCAGCATTAATCAATTTGCCTGTTGGAATTAGATTTGCAGCTTTAACTAAAGATGGTGTGATTGATTTGTGAGTAAATAATCATCTGGTTGTTTATAATGGAAAACAATAATTCTTATATATAATAGAAATAAGTTTTATCTATGCCAAAAAAAATAGATAGTGGGGCAGATATGCAACAAGTTATTTCTGATTGGAGAAATAGGAAGAGTGATTTAGAAAGAGATATCAGAATGGCAAAATATCATAAAGATAGAAGAGCACAAGTTGATGCTGAAGAAAAAATTAAAGAGGAGAGACCATATATTGAAGGAGGAGAAGAGATTTGTACTAGATGTGATTTAGTCTCTATGGTTTGTACAGGAAGAGCTCCTAGAAGGGATGTTTTGCAAGGAGAATATCATTACAAGTGTTTAGCATGTTATCATGAGGATGACTTTGACCAATTTGACTAAAAAACCAGGTATTTATTCATTTTTTATTTTTCCTGTAAAAAATTATGTTGTTATTAAAGGGCAAATTATTTACCCAACCCAATGAGGAACTATCCCCCCCAAACCACTAAGAATAAACTGAATCCCGATTACTACAACAATTAATCCTAATACTTTGTCAATGACATTTATGCCTGTCTTTCCAAGATATTTGTCTATTGAGTGTGATTTTACTAATAAGAAATAAGCTATAAGACAGACAACAATTATAGAAATAATGATAGCTAATATAGAGAGACCATTTCCTGCAGCATTGCCCATCAAAACTAAAGAAGTTGCCATAGCTCCTGGCCCAGATAACATTGGAATTGCCAATGGAATAATAGAAATATCTTCTTTTTCTTTTGCATGTTTCTTTTCTTCTGCATTTCTAAAATGCCGGTCTCCTTTATAGATCATATGATATCCAATTCCAAGAACAAGAATTCCACTTGCTATTTTGAATGCTTCAATAGAAACCCCAAAAATATGAAGAATATAATCTCCGAGAAACATAAAAACAATTAAAACTATTATAGCAGTTACTGTAGCTCTTTTTGCAATTCTTTTATTTTGTTTTTTTGAATTTCCTTTTGAAAGGGCATGAAAAACAGAAGCAGTACTAAAAGGATTAATAATAGTGAAGAGCGAAACAAACGCCGCTATTAAAAAACTTATCACCTCTTCCATACTTAAAAAACATAAATTATCTTTATAAGATTTTCTGATTAGGTTTGGTTTGGTTTTATCTTCAAATCTTTTTTATTTTTTCCAAGAACAAATGCTCTGCTTCTTTCATGAGAATCTAAAAGCTTTAAACCAGTTTCTTTTGCAAGGACTTTTGCAAAATTTAGCATCTCCTCATAATTTGGCATTCTCTCATATCCAAGACGCTGACGAGCAAATCCAACAGACATATATCCTTTAATCTCAACAAACATTGGTTTTGCTTTTTTGATTAGTTTAGCAAAACCTAAAATATCATCATCTTTCATGTTAATGTCTCTCACAAGATTCATTCTAAAAACAGTTCTGCAAGGAAGAGCAGACATAATTTCCAAACTTTTCATTAATCTTTTCCAAGCATCTTTTTTGGTTGATCTATGGAATTTTTGATAATCTTTTTCATTTGCAACATTTACAGAGATATAAAGTTGAGTTGGAAGTTGTTTTTTCTTTTTTAATTCTTCTAGCTTTTTAGGGTAAAGTCCATTAGTAACCAAAAAACTTGTTTTCTTTCTTTTTCTTAGTTCAGAAATCAGCTCTCCAATTTTTTTGTAAAGAGTAGGTTCTCCAGAAAGAGAAATTGCAAATTGTGTTGGTTCTTGAGCTTCTTGATACTTTTTCATATTTGCTTTACTAACTCTTTTGCCCTTGCTGGTTGGAAGTTTTTTAAATCCAAGAAGAAGTTTTCTCTGAGCTTTTACGCAATCATTAATAATTTTTTTTGGAGAATCTATTTTTCCTTTTATTTCATCTCCTAGTGTATGTTCAATTGCTCTCCAGCAATGTACACACTTGTTTGGGCAAAAAACGACGCTGGGAGTCATTTGACAACATAAATGAGATTTTATTCCATAAAATTTTTCTTTATAACAAACTCCTTGATCACGAATTGAATTTTTTGTCCACCGACATATTTGAACTGCTGAATGATCTCCAACTAATTCATAATGTTGTTTTTTTAATATTTTTTTAATTTTATCTGGAATCATAAACATAATTTAGAAAAAGACAATTTAAATCTTTACATTACCAAGGCATAAGCCCAGACCCCCATCAACCCTAAAAGCAATAATAAGAAAAGATAAGTTACCCACTTAAAAGTTCTTTCTGCTATTTTTTCACTTTTTGTCATCCATAGAATTGTTAGATAAAAGAATTTTCCCCCATCAAAAATTCCTACTGGAAGCATATTTACTAAGGCAACACTAATACTAATCAAAATTAACCACCATAATAAATAATAAATAAACCAACCAAATTCTCCTATCTTTGGTTCATAGTATGTGTGTGGGTCTTTAAAAGAAGAAATTACTGAGAAAACTCTGTTCATTAATCCATTACTACTTTGTACAGAAAAACTAATCCCCAGCCAAGAAGAATCCGAATTAGTTGGATGATCTTGCAAAATAATTTCATATGTTTTTTCTTCTTCTGTTTTGGTTTTAACACTTACTTTATCCCCCCCATGATATTTTTCTAATTCTGCACTTAAATCATCTAGGGTAATTATGTCGACTCCATTAATTCCAGTAATAGCCCCATTTAATCCAGCATCAATTGCCGGAGCATCATCATACAAAGCCACTTCGGTTTTATCTTGAGAAAAACCTTTGATTCCGACATAATTTTTTCCATTAGCCGTTATTTGATTAAATTCAGCATCTTCCACTAATTCTCCAAGTGTTGTATAAGAAACATTTTCAACAGAAATTCCATTTACCATTGTTATTGCTGAAACTCCAACAACAGAATAAGCATAATCATCAAACACTACTCCTGCAGGGGCAAAAGATAGAACAAAGAAAATTCCTAATATTGCAAAGAACACGACCGCGGTTATCATATTAGCAAATGTTCCAGCAGATAAGACTGCTTTTTGTTCAAATCTTTTGGCTTTTACCATGCTGTTTTCATCTTGTTCTACAAATGCAGCAGGAAAAACAGGAAGAAAAAAAGGAAAAAATCCAAAGCCAGTAGATTTTATTTTTATTCCATATCTTCTCATAAAGATGCCATGCGCAAATTCATGGCTTATTGCAATTACAGCTAAAATTACAATCCAATATGTAAAATAAAATGGAGGTAAAAATGGAACTACTTTATCAATATAAGGAATTAAAGGCATAATTGGAGGAACTTTTATAGCGTCTACAATTTCTGGATGTAAAAGATAAATTTTTAGAATGGTGTAAAATAACCAAAGAACTCCCACCATTAATAGATATCCTAATCCAATAGAAATATAACTTAAAAAATGAAGACTCTTTTTGTATTTTGTTCCAACTTTGTCTATAAGTTTCATTCCCCATTTTGTCCTATAAAGAAACAAAAGACCTTCTCTATCAACATTTTTTCTTTTTCTGTAAAGAAAAATCCCAAATATGAGTAAGAAAATTACTAATAAAGCTATGTCATAAATCATAAATCCCATTTATTATCACTTCTTTTGAAAATTTACTTTTTCTTTAAAGGTCTAAATGCGCTTTTTTTACATTTTCTACATTTAACTTTACCTTTGAGAATTTTTTGAGGATCTGCTCTAATTTTTGTTTGACATTTTTTACAAACAAACACATTCTTAAACATTCTATTTTGAGCTTCCGGAATCTTAGCCATTTTGTTTTTTTATGATTGAAGTATTTATAACTTTCTTTTTATAATCTTTTGCCCCTCAATATCCCAATACTCTACATTAGAGTTTTCAGCAAGTTCTGATTTTAATTCTTCTGGGCAATCCAATTCAATTGTTTCAAAACTTTCAAGGTCCATAACACTTGCTTTCCCACCTTCCATAGATAAAACTTGGCCCTTGTTTTTATTAACCATAGGAATTTCCAATCTATCATGACCAGGAACAACAAAAACTTTTTTGTTTCCATTTATAATCCCTACAGCTTCTACCCGAACTTTTGCATGTCCATGTTTTCCAGTCTTACTTACATCCATCTTTTTTACAGTATATGGTTCACCTTCAAGAAGAATGTTTGTACCGACTTTTGCCTCCGTAGCATTAATTATCTTTAAAACCATATTTAAGATAAAAAAAGTATGTTTATAAATATTTAGAAAGGGTTTTTTACGAGTAGTTTGAAATAGTGATCCCCCCCGAGAGAGATGGTATTTCTTTTTCTTCCCATATATTTGAATCTTTAATCATTTTTCTTGCTAAAAGCACATTCATAGGAAGATATCCTTTGTCTTTTTGCCACAGAGGTAATGTTAGTTTATTTTCTTTTAAATCCATTTCTATCCCTCCTAGATCTTTAAAGCATATTCTTTCTAGAAAACCTGGAGATATGTTTTTTAATTTAAA
>Ga0272443_10002563_pt1 | contig 22934 bp, 20 predicted proteins | sample SSMAcet12_FD_193581 | JGI IMG/M metagenome (GOLD analysis project Ga0272443, IMG submission 193581) | Marine sediment archaeal communities from Little Sippewissett salt marsh, Falmouth, MA, United States - SSM-Acet-12 | ecosystem: Environmental > Aquatic > Marine > Wetlands > Sediment ...
TAACCTCTGAAATCATTTTCTTTCTATCTAAATACCAAAACTTTGGAAATAAGTTACAAGAGCAGGGGGCTACTTGAACTCTTGTCCAGTTACTGCCCCAAGCCAATACGGTAAATTGAGAAGCATTTGGCAAAGCACCACAAGCCCATTTTCCAAGCGTGCTTAATTCTCCTGTACCTGATTGATTGAATTCTTCAAACCAATATCCTAAGTTTCTTCCGTGCCCTCTAACACCATTTGGAGCAACATCTAAAGCAGGTAACATAAATGATGCATTCTGGGGAGTATTATTCCAACTTGCTGTTCTTGCAAAAAGTATTGTCTCATTTCTTATTCTTGTTGAGTTTGATGTTATGTTTATAATAATAGTTGTTGGCTCTATATCACCAATTGATATGTTTAAAGGAGTTTCAAGGAGAAAAATTATAGAATCATCTGCTGTTGGTACTGGAGTGAATGTAGCAGTAAGGGTTGCACTAAATACAACTGGAGTAATTGCCGCAATGGCAGCACAAATTATTAAAGATACCAAAAGTATCTTAGTCTTCCGCTTCAATTATTGCACCTTTTCTAATTTTTCTTTTTTGTAACCATTTTGCTGTTCCTATACATATTAGTATAGATATTAAGATTATATTTATTAATATAAATATAGTAAATGGTGAATCAATTATTGATTTTTCTTTATATTCTCCTTCAAATGTTAAAAAGCATTTGTAGTTATAGTTAACATTTACCATGCTTTCCTCGCCCGATTTAATATTTATGTAGCAAAGAAAACCATTATCATTGTCCTTTTTTATTGATTCATATGCATCTTTTGTTGGCATTATAACTTTGTATTTAACTTTATATTCAGATTTTGGGTTAATGGTAAATTCTGTTTCTTCTAACTTTATCCAAGACGATGTTGGTAAAGCATTATACAAAACATTGGGAGTTACTTTATGTGTTCTTGGGTTTCCATTGTCATCTAAATCTACAACAGAAAGTTTTGTAATAACTTCCAATCTAACTTTAACTGGATAATCATATGTATTTGCTAAATAGAGATAACCTTCTGATTCCAAAGAATCACTTGGTTCAGAAAAATTAAATGTATGAACTCCTATTGAGTTTATCATTTTAAATCTATTAGCTCCCAATCTATTGATTTCTTCATTTGTATATTCTTTATTTGCCGCTTGGGCAGTTAGACCTGGTAACATTAGTAACATACTTATTGTAACCAATGCCACCAGGAATTTTCTTTTGTTTTTCACAAGCCTTCACCTAAGTTATAGCTGCTGCAGTTAAGTTTGCATAGAATGTTTGCTCAGCAGGTGTTCCTTGGTCTGTGTTTGTTCCTACCATAACTTTTAAATCGTAAAGTGTCCAATTGACGCCTGTTACGTTTAATTTTTTGGTAACTGATTTTTCGGCTTGAATATCATACCAGTTGGAACCATATCCTGACCTGTTGAACATGTTAACGCAAAACTCATTAACACCTGTAGGATTTGTTGTTCCTGCTACTAAATCCCAATCAATCATTCCTTCTTCTGCTGTCGTTACAACTGTACACGCTGTGTCACCAAAGTTTGTGATGTTTATATTTGATATTGTTCCGTTTTCTCCAACGTTGACATTACCAAATCCTGGTGATGTATTGTTTACATTTATTGCCACGGTACTTTGTGGGGTGAATGTTCCTGTCACGGTTGTTGCTGCTGTTACTAAGGGAATTAGAAAGCATGATATTATAGCAAGAGCTACAACTGCTGCCAATATTTTTTTCATTTCTTTTCTGCCTCCTTTTTTCCAAGAATTCCGTCTTGGTCGTCATATCTAACTTGTTGTATTAGTTGTTACTAATACGAAGTCCTCCTGTCGTTCATAATCCATAGTTTTGGGCATCCAAATTCTTATTCCAAATGGGAAACTTGTATCTCCAGGTACTGAACTATTTAATTCTGTTGTTGGGGGATATCCTGGTGCTATATTTGTTTCAGTTGCCCAAAGGTCAGTTGTGAAATTGGCACACCATTGGTTATGTCCACTGGCTGCCCATGTTGCATAACTAACAAACGTATAGTTAGTATCATTAAAGGATATATTGATATCAATTGTTGCTGTTCCATTTTGGTAATAAGTGAAATTTTCCATTATCCAATTATTAAGGGTTTTTGAACCACCTGTCCAAGTTGATGGGCTGATATCTGTTATTTTTGTTCCTTCTTGTACATCTGCTGAACCATTAAATGTTAATAATGTATATGATGTAAACGTAGATTGTGCTGTAATATTAGCTGACCCGTTAAATGTAAGAGTTGAATAAATTGTAAATGCTTGTGGCTCATATGTTGGTTGATAATTGTTGTTTGATATAACAGAGAGTGGTACACTGGTTATTACTATAGATATTATTATTGTAAACATGAATATCAATCTAAATCTCTTTTTTCTTTTATCTTTTTTCATATTATGTCCTGTTTGTCCATATTTCAGATATATCTCCTGATACTACATCGCCCGTATGGTCAACATCATAAATACCATTATAATCTGCTACACCTTGTCTATTAGTCCAAGCCGCTGAAACATCACCCGAAATAACATCACCGCTATTCGTTACATCATATCGAGAACCTTTTGTTGTATAAGTATACGAGTTGTTAACCCAAGCTGAATCATTTGATACGTTTACTGACCAATTGTAATCGTGATTACCCCATTCAAAGGAATCAGACCAATTAGTATCAAGGTTAAGAACTTCATATCTTCCATTGCTTCTTGTTGACCAATTGTACAATAGACTGTAAGCGTTCGGCCAGCAACTCATATTCCAATAGTAATAATAGATATCTAAATTGCTACCGTTTATTTGTAAGCTTATATTGACGGGAGGTCTATTTTGGGAAGTTGATTCATTTGCTGGATAAGGTCCAAATACTGTTGTATCTCCTTGTGTTGTTGCATATGCTGTACTATTATCAATTGAATAGTTACCATCTGTTTCATTCCAACCCCAAATTGTATAATAGTAAGTTGTTGTTGGTAATAAACCTGTATGATTATATGATAAATTTGTTCCATTATAAAGTAGTGTTCCATTTGTTGGAGTTAAAGGATATGATGCCCATCCTGATTCATTAACTACAAGATGATTTGTATCTATTCCTCCATTTTCATTTGACCAAGTTAAATTTATTGCAGTTTTATTATATGCTGTTGCAACAAAATTAGTTGGTGCACTACATGTATAATTAAATTCCCACCATGGTGACCAATCTGACCATACATATGATGCTGTGGTAAATTCATATGTTGTATTAGTCCAATGTCCTGATGAATCATTAACGTGAACTGTCCACCAATATTTTGTTGCTGAAGCATTAGCAAATATTGCTCTTTGTTTTACTGTTGTTCCCGATGCTGTTGTATTATAGTAAGTCCATGTTCCTGTTGCATTTGTTGACCATGATACATTCATTGCTTCTCCTTGTGGGTCTGTAACTGTAAGATTGAGCATTGGATACATATTTACATCTGATGATTCATTCGTTGGTTGTTCTGATATAATTGGGTTTTCTCCAGTCACATCACAAAACCCACCAAATGTTAATGTTGAATCAGCTGTAAAATTAGCAGCTGCTATAAAATAAAATGTTTCATTAGTCCAATTGTTGTTGGCTTCCTCTGATGCATTGACCCATACTGTATAAACTCCTCCTCTTGAAAGATTTCCATAAATATAAATATTCTTTGAACCATTACTATCTGAATCTGAATTATTTGAACCTATATCTGGATATGACTCTATTGTCCAATTAAATGTTCTACCCTTGGGGCTTTCTATTGTGATATTCCATATAGCAGTTGATAATAATACACCATCTGAATTATTAGCGGGATTTGGATTAGAAAGCGCTGGTTGGTCACCATAAAAAGAATCACTTGCTGAATAGTTTCCATCTGACCATTGATATAAAGATGGATTAGACCAATTTGCATATTCCCAAACCCTGTAATAATAAGTTTGTCCTGGTGTTAATCCAGTATGCAAATAAAAGTTATTAGTACCTGGTGCTAAATAATCTCCATCTGTTCTTGAGAAAGGAACATGATTTTCATTTACTACTAAATAACTAACATTATATCCATTACCATGTGTCCATGATACATTAAATCCTCCACCAATTGCTGAGATTGTTACTCCCGTTGCTGCTTGGGGTTTTGTTAAGAAATATGATGAATTATATGATGCATTAAATCCATTACTGTTATTTGCTCTTGTTCTAAAATAATATAAGCTACCATTACCCAATGGAGTTGCATTATGTGAGAAAGTTTCACCTTGTGCAACTGTTCCAACTGAGATATTGCCTGTTGGAGATGAAAAATCATCTGCTTTAAGGTTCCATTGGAACCAACAAGTTGTGTTTAAAGAATCATTATTCCCTAAGTAGCCATAAAGAGTTGCATTAACTTCTTCTATTCCAATTGAATAGTTGGTTGAAACATTTAATGCCCCATATTCTGTTGTAAATGTAAAAGTCTCATTTGTCCAATTTGTAAAGTCTGATGCATTTACCCATATTGTATATGTTGTAAGATATGTAAGATTACCACTTATGTAAATGTTCTTAGACCCATTTGAATCCCCGTTGCTTGAATTAGAACCTATGTTAGGGTATGATTCTATTGTCCAATTTACAGTTGGTCCATCTGGGTTTATTATTGTGATGTTCCATATTGTTGTACTTAAAGAAACGTCAGTTGATTGATTTGCTGGGCTTGGGAATGAAAGTGTTGGTCCAACATTTGGAGCTGGCCCTGTAACATTTGCTGACCCATTGAAAAATAAAGTTGAATATAAAATAAAATTATCTGGTTGTGGACCAGCTGTTGTAGAAGCTGACCCTCCAAATGTTTCTGTATCATATGCTGTAAAATCTGCTGTTGTTGTAGTTATTGATGTTATCATTAATAATATCATTCCTATTGTTAATATTATTTTTTTCATTTTTATCTACCTTGACAATGCCCTTACTCTACAATAATATTTTCCGTATAACGATAAAGTATTAGCAGATGGTAATGTAAAAGAAACTTCCGTTTCATTTTGACTGTACTCTAAAGGATAATTAAAAGCATTAATATCTGTTATATTTACAACAAGAGTAGTGAAATCATTATCTGTAGCAATTTGAAGCCAATATTGAGAAGAATAATCTACTATTGTCCAGTTAAAGGTTGGATTAGAATCATATATTTCAGAACCATTTGAATTTCCATTTATTGAAATAAAACTTATTGAAGAATCAGAAGGATAACTTGTATTATCATATACATAACAACTATATAAATTTGGAATTGTTGCTCCTCCTTTTGTTCCATTGTAAGTACACATATAACCGTAATCAGAAAATTCTATATATCCTGTATAACCTGTATCACACTTATCTGCTTCTGGTCCACCTGTTCCAGATGTTATAGTAGTTAAATTTTTCCATGTTGAACAGTTATCATCAGAAATCCAATATGTTGTTGAAATATAATATGGTGCAGGAAAGTCATAAGCTAATCTTCCATGCAAAATAATTACACCTTGGTCTCTGTTAAGCCAATTAAATTCTGGAGAATGAACTTCTCCTGTAAACTCAGCAGAACGCTCTGTAAAATTTTCCCAAGTTAAACCAGAATCATTTGTTTCAAATTGCCAGGTATCTCCGTCAGATGGATATTCTCTTGCAACACCAATCCAATGAGTATCATTTAACGCTATAAATCCCCATTCATCGTTTGCTTCTTCTCCTGTTATATCAGTAACCAAAGACCAAGAACTACCATTATCGGTTGTTTTATATAAAGCCATATGATGGTCACCTTGTAAATCATAACCACAACCATAAACTACATTATTAACTACTACCATATCAGAAATATGAAATAAGTCACCAGAGTCAATTACACCTTTATAGTGCCACGTTGTACCATTATCATAACTAACAGACCAACCAGCATTATCACTGTTTCCCTGTCTAAAAGTACAAATAACAGTACCATTTTCTGTCAACGCTAATTCAGCATCAGATGTTTTTCCTAAAACAGAAGTTTTTATTGTAAAAACACTACTCCATGTATGTCCTAAATCAGTACTTATCATTCCTTCAACAAACATATTTGTATCATCATGACTTGTTCCATTTCCATAAGCAATAAGCCAATTTCCATTAGACATATTGAGTAAATCAGGAAAAGCATAATATCTATTATAGTCTATAATAACACTCAATCCACTAGTTTCTATTATACGGTCTGATGCTAAAGAATAATCAAATAAAAATAAATAATTAACTAGTATAAGCATAGATAATAAAATGACAAATAGTTTCTTTTTTTTCACATTTTTCATTTTTTACCTCTGATTTGTTAATGCTCTTACTCTACAATAATATGTATCATATACTGGAAGTTGATTAGCATCAGGTAAAGTAAATGATACTCTTGTGTTATTTTCATTATAATTACTAGGATAATTATATTCATTAATATCAGTTAAGTTAACTATTAAAGAACCAAAAGTTGGAGTTGTTGATATTTCTAAATGATATTGGGATGTTCCTGCTACTATAGTCCAATTGAATACAGGAGTTGGTTTGTAAACTATTGTTCCGTTTGTGCCTCCATCTATAGATAAAAATTGTGGAAAAGATTCATCGCTTACATTATATGCAATATGAATTGTTTTTAATAAACACATACCATTTTTTGTTCCATTATAATATACCATTAATCCTTCAGAATCAGATAAACTAACAAACGAAGTATACCCACCATCTCCACCACCACCGCCGCATGAAGGCGGATATTCTTCAACGGATGTTTGTTCTTGCCAAGTATTTCCTTCATCTGTACTTATCCAATACATTGTCGACCAATTTTGTGCACCACAAGCATCACAAGAATGATTACGACCATGTAATAAAATTATCCTTTCATTTTCATTAAGCCAATTAAGATTTGGGTCTTCTATTTGACAACCAATTTTATCATAAATATTTGTGATATTTGTCCATGTAACTCCAGCATCAAAACTTTCAGCTTGATATGATTCATCTGGAGGACTAGGTGCTGGCCAATTTCTAATAACAGCAATCCAATGCGTTTCATTAAGTGGAAGAAAATCCCACTCATCGTTTGCATTTGCACTTCCCACTTGTCCATGCCATTGCCAACTTGTTCCATTATTTGTAGTTTTCATTATTGTTGAATGATAACCATTAATAGGGTCAGAAAATGTTCCATAAAGTGTATATCCAACAAGTTTTAAACTTGTGCATAAATATGCACTACCATTTGTTGGATTTACTCTTCCCATATTATGCCATGTTGACCCATTATCGTAACTGACTTCATACAATGCTTCAGATACATCAGCACAACCACCAGTTCCATGGTGATGAACACATACTACTGTACCATTAGAAGTTGCTCTTACTTCAGGGTCAGAATTTTGACAAGTTCCACTATAAATAGTGAAAGTATCCCCCCAAGTTACACCATCGTCTGTACTAATTCTACCACAAACATGACATTCACTCCAATGAGTAGTTCCATTGCACCAGGTAACCAATAAGTTTCCATTTTCCATTCTACATAATCCAGGAAAAGCATGATGACGAGATGTTGTCCAATCGGTAACAAGTTGTTTATCCCAGTATTCAACATCAGATTTTGCTGTAGTAACAAAATATTTCACACTAATTACTAAAATAAACATTAATATAAACCCAATGAATATGGAAATATTTTTTTTACTATAAAGAGGCATATTATTATCCTCTATGTATAGTGTCCTAAATATACTTTCCAATCTGTTAATGAAGCGGATGAATATACATCTGTACCTGCATCTGCAGGAATTGTCAATACAAATCTACAATAAATTGAAGTATTCGTATCTTTTAACCCTGCTCCTAAGAAAGGATTAGTTCCATACATCCCATTTGCATCTGTCCATTGAGAAGTATTTATTGATACGTTACTTCCTCCATCAGTAAATGCCGTATAGTTTACACTTCCATCTCCACCAGCCCATGATGTGTTATCGCGGCTAACTATTATGCTTATATTTGATGCATTAATCCATGTTCCTGAATCATTTAAATTTCCAACATTGACTCTTATTTCTGTTATATTATCCGTTGAATTTATTGACATGTTAATTTCCATTGTTTCACTATGTGTTCCTGTTGCATTACACCAGACTGTTGTTCCCGCTGTTCCAGCCCAAGTTATTCCATAAGGAGAAGGTAAACCTTTAAGAGAATAAGTTGATACTGTTCCACTTTGTTCCTGCTCTGCTCCTAACGTAAAGAAACCTCCGCTAGTTGAATTGTAAATTGAATTATATGTTGTTGAAATCCAACTACTATTATGTTCAACTTTAGAAATACGAACTTCATCTACCATTCCATCAAAAAAATCATTTTCCGCAGCGGGACCAATATTGTAACCGCAACCTAAATATGCTTTACTCATGTCTTGAAATGTTCCTGCACCAACAGTACAATCAAAATTAGAATCATATGACCCATTTAGATATCCTTTTGCTGTTGTTCCACTTCTAGTAGTTGTAAATCCATGCCAATACGTTGTATCTGTTAAAGCAATACTATTTTCAACAGTTGAACCATCAGTTCTCCAATAACCACCAAGAGTATTAATATAAAAATATTGTCCCGCCATATCTTTGTCATCATCTAATTCTATCAGTTTTACAGTCCAACGAGAAGCATCTGTAGCGTCTGCATTAAAATATGTTTCTAGACTTAAAGTTGTAAATGTTTCACTAGACCAATCACCCAAATCTACATGGTCACCAGTTCCATTAAAATCATAACAATAACCAAGTTTTCCTATCGCCCAGTTAACAGATGTATTAAGTGTTCCATTATAATTCCAACAACTATCTTCTACATTCGTTCCAGTTCCTTCACTAAAATGATAAACACTTACAAAATAATTTTTATTCCATGTACCAGCAATATCTTCCTGACTAGATGCTCCTGTATCACCATAATACATATAAAAATTAGTATCTGCTGAACCTGAAACTGAAGAAACATTAACCCAAATAATTAATTGACCCGTTGAATTATCATACAACTCTATTTCATAAGGAAATTCTGTACTATTAGTACTATCCCAAAATTCTATATCTTCTGCATTATCTTCTAAATGTCCTCCATTATATACTGACCTGAATTCATTTGCTGTTATATTTAAACATACAGGAAATCCCCCAAGAGTTTGATTAACTTGAGTATTGTCTATTGTAACTAATCTATAATATGTATAGTCACTGTAAGCTTGTGTTTCATATTGTGTAAAAAATTCTAAATTTTCTTCTGCTTTTACAATGTTATTATTGTGAATAGTAATTACAGATGATATACTTACTATAAGCATCATCAACATAATAATTACTCCCATAACATATTGCTTAGATTTTTTATTTTTTATTATGTTTTCTTTTCTCATTTTTTCACCTTTATATATTTAGTCTAAAAAATAAAAGGTTAACATTTATTAACCTTGCATACCAGCAGCAGCTACAGTGAGACCTAAATTACCATCCCAATTAACATATGTTGAACTAACAGGCAACCATTCCAATCCATTAAATTGGGTTACTGTTGGTGTCTGAGCTGGTTTTGCTTCTAAAGAAATTGATTTATCAACTGATGGGTCATCAACTGAAACAGTTTGTGTTACACTTGATTCCATCCCAACGTTTCCATCGAAAACTAATATCACAAAAATTCCTACAGCTAATAACAACATACATACTATGATTGTTAAAACTGTTTTTGGCATATCTTCCATATCTTTCTATTCTCCTTTGTTTTAATATATTATATATTAGTATTAGTGTTTTTATTATTAAAAAATAAAAAGAATAAGAAGGGGACATTATCCCCTAAGACTATGTTTTAGTAACCTGGGCGCACGTAAGCATATACTAATCCTACTATGGTCATAATGGCACCGATAATCAGAACAATTCCAACAATGTTGAAAACACTGTTACCTGTTCCTGAAACATTACCCGATGTATTTTGCCATTTATAGTAGGCGGCGTTTTGTGCACTTGAAGATGTTGCACTAGGAGTTGTTGTTCCCATTGAGGTTGTTGTTTCATTTAACGTTACAAAGAACGCAAATACGCCGACCGCTAATATTATTAGTGATACGACTACAACCATTATCTGTTCTGGGTCCATGTATTTAAATTTCATGGTATTCTACTCCTAATATCCAGGTCGCACATAGCTATAGACAAGACCCACAATTGTCATTATTGCCCCAATTATTAAGACAATACCGACTATGTTAAAGACTGAGTTACCAGTAGCTGACGTGTTGTTTACTGCTGCTGCTGTGGTTGCGTCTGATGCTGGGATGTTGTTGATGGTTACGAAAAACGCGAAAACACCGACTGCTAGGATAATCAACGAAATAACTATAGTCATTATCATTTCTGGGTCCATATACTTGAACTTCATCTTAGCTCTGCCTCCTTTTCATTTTTTAATATATAACCATATATACTTGTTATTTCCTTATATAGGATAATTGATTTACCCATGTAATAATTATTATATAATCTCCCCTTACAGAGCATCAAAAAAAGATTATTAAAAGATTATTTAATATAAGGGGAAAAATTTAAAAATGAAGACTTTTTATTCTTCTTGCTCCTTTTGATACACTATTTTTACTTTATTATCACTAACTCTTTCAAGGCTTGTATCTGCTGCTAATGTTATAATGCTTTTTTGGTGTTGCTTATTCCAACTAAAATAAACCTTCTCTTGATTCTTTGGTGTTCTCATTCTATGTGCTAAAAAACGAGAAGCTGTCCCGTTGGTAGTATGAGCTCTGCCATACTTTTCCAATTCAAAAAGAATTTGGTCTAAAGCTCTTTGAATGTGAGCGGGACATTTCGTTCTTTTAAGCATTATAGTTATTTTCATGGCATTCTTTTTCTCCAATCAAATTGATATACAAATGCAAGAACAAGAGTTGCAAACATAAACATCATACTAGCTGCGCTAAGCACGTATTCTGTATATTCCGTATCTCGAGGTACTTCTATATATAATGATTGGGCAAATATTATTAACCACAATACTAAAGACATCATACAATATATTTGGCTTCTGTTCTCGACTGCTAGTATAAATAAAACAAACGCAATTGCCAGCAGTACTATAAATACACTTTCTAACATTTTATCTCCATCTCCTTTTTCCAATTACCATCGCTGCTACAAAAAATACAATAATAACTCCTATAATCCATGCATCATTTCTATATCTATCTTCATCTTCAATTAAATCTTCTATATCTTCATATCCACAAGGACAAAGAACAGGATTTTCCATTGTTCTAAATTGAAACATACTACTATCACTTTGTGCTCCCGTCACTGTATCAGTTATGTTGACATACCAATGATATGTTGTATTATAACGCATTGGATAATAAATATCACCAACATGCCCATCCAAACAAAAACAATAAGTTCCATTTGGCACCAAAACATATCTATTTACATTGTAAAAAGTTTCATTCATAGTATCATTTCTAAAAATAGTTATATTCATAAGATGACCATATTCATTGCTTATGTTTATACACATTGGTGAGCAACATGGACAAGCTGTTCCATTTGGTGATGGTGGATAAATATAACTAACTGGACAAACTTCTGGTTCAAAATAATAATAGCAAGAAGTATTATATGTAGAACCACCACAAGTAAAGTTAGCAACAACTCTCCAATCAAACCATTCTGAAACAAAATCATTATCAGTAAAGCAAGAAACATTTTCATTCCAAGCACATAATGTTTGCGAGTGACTTAATTCTGTCCAATTAGAATAATTATGCCAAAAATCATCATTTTCCCAAGTTGGTTCTGAATCCCAATCAACCCAATCTTCATTCCACCAATATTGTTCATATGCCCATTCAAGCCATGCATCAAAATACTGTGTCCAATTGAGCCATTGAAAAGTAACATTAACTACACAACCTGGTGGCAAAATTAAATCAATACAAGTTTGCACACCTTTGGCAGTAACTGTTACATCAATTTCCCTATTGTCTGGTGTTTCATTATCAAACCAGTTATCTAACCAACTGTCTCCTGATTCATTATAACAATGCCCAGTTGGAGGATAATCTGGTCCTCCTGGTGGAATCCAGTCACCTGGATTAACAGTTCCTTGAACAGTATTACTTAATGATATCAAAAGTAACACAGCAATTAGTATTATGATTTCTCTCCTCATTTTTTATCTTTCACCCCTTTCTTGTTACATATAATGTATACAAAGCAATTGCACCAATGAAAGCCATTACTATACCAAATATAGATATAATTGCAGCAGGTAGTATTAGGGAAAATACAATCCCAACTATAACAAGATATGCAAAGGTTGTTGTTTGGGAATGTGACCCAACATAAACACCTGCTCCAACAAATCCAAAGAGTATGCCCCAAGTTAAGTTCCCAAAGAGTGATGTGTATGGGTCTAGTGCATACTTAAATGGCTGATGCATAAACTCTGATACATTTAGGTCAAATGTGACCATGATGAATCTAAATAACAAATTATTCAAAGCTCTTCCAACCCCCTGTAACCATTTGATATAATCCAACAGCAAAAATGCCTCCTGCAATCATTCCAAATATAATTATTACATATAAAACACCTGGTGATGAATTTGAAAGACTCCAAAATATAGTCATTGAACTTTTAAAAGATGACCAAAAAAACCAACTAAAGACACCATATACTAATCCCTGTGGAGCCTGTTGTGATACAACCCAACCAACTGTAGCTGCTAATACAAGTAAACCTACAAACGCAACTATATCCAAAGCAACATTCCCTGTTATTGATGCCACAGATAAAATTCCATATCCCATGTTACTTTGAGTTTTACCTGATAAATCAAAACCTCCTGCTGTACTTGCATCAACATTATAAATTCCAAGACCAACTGTTACTACCCAAAAGAACATATTGAAAATGAGTAAGAACATCAATATATGATATGCCTTCATGTTTTACCTCCCATTGCAAATATTAGAGACATAGAAGCCAAAAATATTCCACCCGCTAAAAAGAGCCATGGTAATCCTGATACAAGACCAAAAGCGGCTGCAAACCAAACTCCACATCCGAGGGTTCCCAAATAAGCATTAACTTGACCAAAGGATACTATGATTATAAAGCCAATCATAAATACTATAATCCAAGACCATGGAATTTCTTTTCCTGTTTCTGTATTAATGAATGGTGTATAGCCAAGAGTTTTATTTAGAAAATCATTTAATGATGCTATATCCGTTATTGCTTCCATTCCTGGATATAAAAAGCCCTCTATTGATTGATTAGAGTCCCAAGTATCTGAATCTACTGTTATTGTATAGTTATACTGATATAGTTTGCAGGCTTGAGTATAAGTAAAGTTTTTGATGTCTGAAGTTGATGTTTCGTTGTAAACATATGTTCCGTTGTCATCCCAAACACGGAATGTTACAGAATTAGTATTAAAGAATGTATTATAAAAACTAACATAAAAGCCATTGATGTTATCTCCTCGCCAACCTTGTTCAATGTTAATTACTTCAAAAAATGCATATGATATATCTTCTAAAACAGGTATAGTAATTGGGTCTGGTGTTGTGTCTGTTGATATTGCGCATGGTGTTGGTGCTACTGCTATTCTATCTATTGTTAAAGCTTCACAACCTACTCCTATAAAGTATTTCTTACAACCAACAAGCATTGGATATACTTTATCTTGAGCATCAAAATATTCTCTGTGTATTGTTAACCTTTCGCCTGATGAATTGAAAGTATAAATATCTGCATATGAATCTAATTCAGACGCAGTTTGGAATACAGCTGAAGGGTCTTTAAAGCTATAAGTATAAGGAACTAAAGAATCATTAAGATAACCACTTGATACTCCATATACAGGAAGGTTGGTTCTTATATAGAATGTGATGTTTCTTTCTGTTGCTAATGGTTTAATGATTCTACTGCATTGGTATGTTGACCCGTTAGACCAATTCCAAAGGAGTTCTATAAATTCAACTGTCGTATTTGTTATAAAAGAAAAATTGCCTGATGAGCTTGTATCAAAATATCCTATAACAGAAGAAGAAACAAAACTATTGTTAAACTCAACCCAATCAGTAAGGTTAGCATAATGAATATTAAATCTATGTTTGCCCCAGATGGATAAGTCCACTGGGATATTGCCTGAAGATGATTCATTTTCATAGCGAACTGTTATATTGTATGTTCCTCCTTCTGTAATTGCTGATGTAGTTGTAAGACTAGACCATTTCATAAAAAAAGGAGAACCGCTTGCGTTAGCATATGTCCATGCTGTAAAGTTGTAAACAGTATCACCTGATAAGCCACTAATTGTTACGTTTGGCCAGTTACTTTCATTAGCACCAAATGTTCCCTGTGTTCTATCTGTAACAGGAGCACCTGTTGTATAGCGGATGTAGACTGATTGATTAGTATGATTTCCTACTGAGGAATTTGTCCATGTTAGTTGTATAGAACTCGGGCTTGTTACTGTTGCTGTAAAAGAAGAAGGCGGATTTGGATTTGTAAGAAAATAAGTTTCATTTGATGAAACATTAAAGCCATAGCTTGTGTTTGCCCAAGACCTAACATAATAATATGTTCCAACAGCAAGACTTGTAGCTGTTGCTGTTGTTGAACCAGCTGTAAAACTTCCACCTGAAATATTTTGTTCAAAGTTTGTTGCATTAGTTGAAACATTCCCAAGCCAAAATCCACATTCAACTGATAAATTGCTATCATTAACAAGATAACCGTTCAGGGTTGCTGTTGTTTCTGTTACATCGGTTGCATTCTTTGGATAAGAATCAGGATAACCAAAAAGTTCAACACTATACATATGCATTGTTATAGTTGCTACAAACCCTCCTGTAATTGTTGCTCCCATTTTTAGGTAATAGTCACCTGTATATGTTGATACATCTAAATATTCTTTTTGTCTACTGAATGTTGTTGTATGAGTTACTGAATCTGTAAATGAATTATCCATCTCAACTGTTGATATTCCAAATTGAACATTGGCTGTTGTAGCAGCATCATAAGTTGCATCCCATTCAATTGCAATATATGATATATTACCTAGGTTGATTGTGTGTGGAGCAAGAGCTGTTGTTGAAACTACATAATTTCTTGCACCATTAGAACCAACTGTTAGTGTAATTGTTGATGTTCCAATTGATGTTGAATATGTTCCATTGCTATCTCCTTGTTTCCAAAGACTTGCTGGTGGGTAATGATTATAAGCTGGCACTATTTGTGTTAATAAACTTATACATATTAGTATCAATATTAACTTTGATTTCATTATTTATTCCCCAAATATATAACCCAATCAGATTGTGAGTATGTGTTAACTGGTGTTGAAGCAGGTATTGATAAAAGAAATCTAAAATAAATAGATACACTTTTATTTGTTATTCCTCCATAAGTAAAAGGAGTTGCTCCCATAGTTCCCACATTCCATGTTGAATCATTTACTGTTATATTACTTCCACTATCTGTAAATGTTCCTAAGCTACCATAACTACTGTTATCTGATGAAACATAAAGTGTAATATTTGATGCTGTTATTGTTGCATCAAGGTCATCTACCCATACTTTAATATCTGTAACATTTTCAGTTGTATTAACAACCATACTAAGTTCCAATGTTCCTCCTGGATTAGTAACGTTTGACCATACAGAAGTTCCTGCTTCTCCTTCCCATGTTAAGTTACCATAACTTGTTGGAGGATTAGGATTGTAAAGACCATCAATTGAATAAGAAGATGTTGTTTCATATGAACAATAAATTGATACATTCCACCCAGAAGTATTTACCGAATCATCAAGAGTCGAAGGAAAGCTGCCATCATATGTTTCAGTATCAAAATATGTTGTTTGTGTACTAAATGTACTATAATTTGTTCTGCAATCACCAGCAGATAAATTTGCCCAAGCAACAATTATATAATGTTCACCTGCAACAACAGGAACATTTTCAGTAAAATTAAAAGTAAACCACCCGCCATTCAAAACTCTTTTTTCAAGAAATATAATTTTTTCTTCTGTTTGATGGTAGAGAGTTTTGTTGCCATAGTAATACAAAGCACAACTAATATTATCCGTATAATTGTATTCAGTAGGTCCATTTGGATATGTTCCTTGTGTATTTGATAAATATACTGTAATATTTTTTGCTATTCCATTTTCAGCACATATATAATCAGTACCTACAATTGTATTTTCTAAATCAGTAGTTGTATTTCCTTTCATCAAATAACCAAATGTTGGGTCAACATAAACTGGAAATACAGCTGTTTCATTAAGCCATGAATAAGGAACAAGAAGACTAACTCTTAAATTACCAAAACTTGTCATTGATACTGTTTTATTTAAAACAATCATATTGTTATTTGAATCTGTTGCAATTAATGTTGGAATAAAATAAACAGTCTCGTTATTATTATCTGTAAAACATACCATTTGATTTGTTGTAAATTCACCATTAGCAGAAAGACCAAAATCCTTAAAACTAACTTTATCATGGGTATAAACAATACCTAAAGTTTGATTATCCTCATCGTTTGTATCATATGCACGAATTATAGAATCAAATGTAATATTTACAATATCATAATCTTCTGCGTTACATTGACTTTCAAATCTATCTTTAATATAAGCTTTATCATTAATAACATAATTTTCTTTTATTTCAGTATGAAGACATGAATAAGTAATATTTGCAAAGCCACCAGCAGTTCCAATTTTTTCATAAACTTCTGGATATGTAACAACGTTATTAGAAATAACAGCATCACTTTGTACACGATTACCAACCTTTCCTTGCTTTGTTCCTTTATGAGGTTCCAAAGTAATAAAATCAACTGGCGTAAATGTTAATGTATAATTTTTTGCAACCATAGCCACAGGTCTATCCTTAACATCACTAAATTGATTCCTAAAGTATCCTTCATAACTTCCGTTGATTGTTCCATATTGATATTCTCTACCTGATATTGTTACTGATTTATCAACTAATGTATAGTTATAAGTTGGAAAGTTATAATGAGGATTAAATCCAAAATTATTATCTTTATTTACAGGAGCGTCTCTATTATCCTGATATGTAAATTTCCAAGTATCTGAAAAGGTTGTATATGCACCAACAGAAAGAACTGATATAATAAGTACAAGCAACACTAAATATATTTTTAATTTCATCTCACAACCTCCTCCGACGCATATGCTCTTACACGAGTATAATAAGTTTTATAATCTAAATCATACTCTGAAGGTAAAATAAATTCAATTCTTGTTGAATTTACACTAAAGTAAGAAGGATAAGTAAACTCATTAATATTAGATATAGTATAATAAATATCTGTAAAAGATGAATCATTTGCTACAACTAATTCATAATAAGCAGCATCAGATGCTGTCCAATTAAAAACAAGATGATAGTTATGTGTAGTTTCATTAGAATAGTTACTGATTGAAAGATAAAAAGGAATAGTATAGTTATGTAAGAACATTAAAGGATAATCATCTTGCATTGCACCTAAGATATCATAAGGAGTACTACCAATCCCAGTTTCATAAATATCGGTTCCTTTATAATCATCCCAGTAATTACCTTGAGAATTATAATCCCATGCATTTGTAAAACCTGGAGTGTTATACGCGTTTGCTGAGTTATTAAAAAAGTTATTTTGATATACAATATTATCAGAACAAGAATCAATTGAAATACCAATACCATTTTTATAAAAAACATTATCATGTATTGTACAATGGTCTGGCCATAATTGCAATAAAATACCTCTATCATTATCAGTAAAAATACAATCGTAAATATTGATATAATCATTATTAATATCTATTCCACTGTGTCCATTACTTGCATTTTGTATTTTAAATCCACTAATATTTACTGAAGGGGCAGCAAATCCTATGTATATCACATCATCAGCTTCACAGCCATCTATTGTTGTGTTGCTTCTATTTTCACCTTTTAATGTAATTGTTTGTAATATAGATAAGTTTTCATAATAAGTTCCACCATAAACATATATAGTATTACCACTACTTGAATTTTCATATGCTTGATTTATTGTTGTATAATTATTTGGACCACTTCCACCAACAAAAAGAGTTGTACTAGATTGTGGATTATACCAAACCCAATCTAAAGCTGGGTCACCCATAAAGTTTGTTTCTTTAAATATCATAGCCCACACGCCATCAGCTGTTGAATAACCTTGTAGTTCCCTAGCTGTAGCATGAGCAGCACAGAAAGTCATATTGTGAGCACCAAAGGAATCATTAAACATCTGACGCATCATTTCCTCAATAAAATAAGTTGATGCTCCAAACCAGCCGTATGCTGAGTTAGCTATTGCCGCAAATGTACAATTTTGGTCTTTCATCCATGATTTCACACAACATGATGATGCATCTCCAAATTCACCAACAAAACAACTTTCTGAGTAAACAAAGTTTGGTGTATTTGTATTGTTGAGGGTTGAAGGTTGATATTCATTCCAAAATAATCCTCCACATTGTGAACCATGTCCTGAAGGAAGAAGTATTGAGATACCATCCCAGCCTGAGATAGCTCCATTGCAAAAATCATTTATTAGCGACCAGTTTGCTGCTGATATGTTTTGATTGTCTACAAATGTTTGATTGGAAGCAAACTCATCACCAAGACTTGCTGAATATTCACCACCGAGGTTATACCATGGAGCATTTGTAATTGCATTTCCGTTATCACGAGCTGCTACTATGTTTCTGCTTAAGTAATTGCCTTGGTTGTTGCCGTTTGTATATGCTTTGGTTTTATTTATCCAATAATTAAGTTCTGCAACTGTTGTAACAGGAACTCTGCCCACATATAACTCTATGCCCCAATCAATAAGGTCAAAAGTCATATCACAACATGGGTTGAGCATCCAATAAGAATTAGTGTCATTGTTCATGTTATAATGTAAGTTGCTATAGTACATATCTGACGAATGATTTAGGTCGCTATCGAATGTTACACAACCATCTCCTGATGCGTGAGTAGAAACATAACGAACAGGCACGGTTTCAAACCCACCACCTAGGAGAACATATCTTGTAGCATTGTTTGTATAGTATGCTCGGAGAAAGTTTCGTATCTTTGCTTGGGTATCATTAAACATAGACCAGTTGGAAGTAAGTTCTTTGCCATCAGGGATAAATGGATTGCCATTTGATTCATTCGTTCCATCTCCGTATGTTCCATTGACCCAATAACTTGAGTTGGCGAGAATTGATGATATGTTGATTATAAAGATATCATTTATTTTGTAATCATTGGAAATTTTCCAAGACTTAAAGTTTGTATTGAAAGTATCCCATAAAGTTTCATTTGTTATGATAACATATTCATAATTCGGGGCTTGTGGGTCATACTGAGTTTCGAAACCATCTAGGAGTGCAGGGTTTGATATCAAAGGTCTAATATTTGTGAGGTCTTTTTGGGGTACAAGGTCTTTTTCTTTTGGGGTGGTTTGTATTTGGAAGGAAATAGATGTTGTAGTATATTTGTAAGAGGAGGAATAATAAGTAACTGGCACAAAGACTTTTAAGATATCAAGATTTCCCTTTTTTAGAAGCTCATATTGATAAGGTTGGTCGTATATTATATTAGATATTATATTATTATTAGTATAGGAGTTGAATTTGCTTTGAGGATAGAAAGTCATATAAGGCTTGTCTGATGATTCTTCTTGATATCTATGATGTGTTATTTTTAGGTCTTTGAATTCTTGGTCAGCAGGAAGAAGAAATAGTTTTGGTTGATTGAGTTCAGATGCATTAAAAGATATTGTGAATTTAGGAGAAGTTGTTGGTGTAACTTTGTGACCGTTAGAAAAAGCTAGGGTTGTTGGTATAACAAGAATAAATGAAAGCAGAATCAATTTAACCACGGTATTCTTCATGTTCCTCCTTGTGGCTACCAAAGATGTACCATGCTATTGCTCCAACAGCTGAAAAGATAAAGACTGCCCAGAAGATAAGTTCAAAGTTTATAAGGTGAGGATGAACGTCTGAGTAGACTCCTGTTGTGTTAGAAGCTGCATCTAGTTGTGTCCATAAGACTGCTCGAACACGGTTAAAGACTATTGCTAGCATAAGGTTGATGAAAGAAACGAAGCCTAACATTATTGTTGCTCGCATATAGTTCATTTTTTATTCCTCTTTCTCATATTTTTTACGTCATATGCAGTTGCTCCCATTTTATCAATATACAAACCAGTAATTTCTGCTGAAATATTATATACCTTACCTTTTAAATATCTATTTTTTGAAAGAGTATTAGTTGTAATTTCTTCGTTTGTTTCTATGTTTTTTAAAATGATATGTCTTTTATTGTTTTCTATTTTAGTATATATCACTTTAAATAAACCATCTATTTGCTCACTCATTAGAATGACCCCCTCTTTTGTTGTACCATTATTAATCTAACTCCAGCAAAGAATAGAACAACTGCGGGAAGAAGCCCCCATAATGAAAGAAGAACGTCGGCGTAGATACCATTAAAGGTCATTGCATCTACGAGGCCTGTGACCATAATTGCTAAAAAGTAGAAAGAAAGACCAAAGCATAGTATACCACCAATCATTCTAGCAAAGGGAATAAGGTCGATATCATCACCTACAGTTTAAGTGTTCGGGGTGGGCGGTACTTGCCATTGGCTTTTGGGAGTTTGAATTGTTTGTGGTATTTTGTTTTGAGTGGTTGTTTGAGAGCTGCTGTATATGTTGGTATAATGAATTCTCTTTCTTTATATTTTTTGGGTCTGCGGCGTAATTTTTTGATTCTTTTATCTTTTTCTTTTTCTTCTTTTGGTAATGTAAATGCTATAGGCATAATTGGTTTGGGAGGTTCTGTTTTAGGTCTTGGTTGTTGGATAGTTGGAACTGGAACAATAACTGGTTCATATATTTGAGCTTGGAGTTGGAATTGGTCTACATCTAAAGCAAAGGCTTGAGCATATGCTGGCATTGGTAAATTTAAAATAACTTGAGCAGTATCAATTTTTTGTTTCTGGGCTTGCTTCCTTGATTGATTTAAAAACATACCCAATGCTAAACCTTGCTTCTGGTTTTGTTTTATTTTAGATACTGATGTTTGTATTACTCTTGTAGAATATATTAGATTGTTTGCTGTGGCTGAATCTAATTCTGTTGGAGTTTCTGGAACATTTTTAGCCACATATTTAGTTAGAGAATCAATATCTACTTTAACTCTAGTTCCTGTTGCTTTTGATTGTTCAAGTACTCTTATTTGTGCTTTTAATCTATTAATCCATTTTGTAAGTTTTTGTTGTTGCCATGTTGGTATAAGTTTTGTCATTTTATAATTATTTAGTTTTTGTAGGAACCATTTTAGTTGTTTGATTTGTTTGTTGATATCTTTTGTTGTTTCTTTAACTTCTTTTTCTATTTTTTTGATTTGTTTTGTTAATGTTTTCTTTTCAGTTATCAATGTCATGCGACCAGTTTGTATTTCTTTGGACTTTGATGGTTTTTCTAATTCTAATTTTTCTTTTTCGATAGGTTTCTTTTTGATTGTTGGTGGAAGCAATGGTTTTTCAAATACATCTGTATATACTGGTTTACCTTTTTCATATTTGGCTATTTTCTTTACTGTGTGCGGATACATTTTAGCTCTTATAGCAAGGGAAATAGCAGGTATTTTAACTAGTCTTGGTGCTTTTAAAACACCATACTTTCTTTTAACTCTTGATTCTCCATAAACTGGTCTAATTTCTTCTACCATTTCTCCCGTTTCTAAATCAAGATATTTGTAAATTTGTAATCTATGTCTTGGTCTTGTAATATCAATGTTTGGGTCATATTTCAATTTTTCTTTTTCGATTGTAAACTTTTTAACTTTTTGATTATGTTCTTTAACTTCTTTTTTAATTAACTCATCTGGTTTTGGTTCCATTGCTATTCTTGCCCTAAGGTCTTTACTTGCTTCTGTTATTTCATCATAAAACTTTTTCAAGTCTTTTAATTTCTTTTCTCCTGTTTTGTTTTTAGGAATATACTCAAATATTCTACCAGTTGGAGTATCAAAGAAAACAGCAGTACCATATTTTGATTCTTTCGGGGTTATTGGTTTTAATTCTATTTTTCTTGCTTTTGGTTTTGTTGTTCTTAATTGGTCTGCAATATATTTAGCAGCATCTTGTCTTTCCTTAATACGGAGTTTAGCATAAGCATCAAATTTCGTTTTATCTTCTGGCTTAACTACATGCTTATAAGCTTGTTTGAATTCAAGAGATAATCTTTCTGCTTCAGCTAATAAATATGATTTTGCTAGTTTTTCTTGTTCTTTCGTTAACCCCGTAAGTTTCTTTTCTTGTTCCAATCTCCATTTTTTAACAAGCTGCTTATTAATTTTTTGTTGTGTTTGTTGTTTTTGATACTCTTTAAATCCTTCCTCTGTATATATTTTTTTGATATAAAGTTTTTTAGTTCTTTTACCCTTTTTATAATATGGTTTAACTTCTTCAATAACCTTAAGAGGTTTAATTTGTTTTAATTGCTCCCAAGATATTTTACCTATTTTTATATCATGCTTCAAATCATCTGGGGACATTTTTCTAATTTTTTGTGTTAATTCTGCTAATTGAATAGCTTTAAGTTTTTTAATTGTTTTAGGCTTGATAACACGGTCTACATATTCTTCTGATATTAGTTTTTGTGGTATATAGTATGCTTTTTCATATTCTTTAAATGTTGG